>Ga0123352_10017234_pt1 | contig 11517 bp, 5 predicted proteins | sample TergutLab28metaG_FD_89700 | JGI IMG/M metagenome (GOLD analysis project Ga0123352, IMG submission 89700) | Labiotermes labralis P1 segment gut microbial communities from Petit-Saut dam, French Guiana - Lab288 P1 | ecosystem: Host-associated > Arthropoda: Insects > Digestive system > Gut ...
CTGTCTCTATCCTGGGCCAGCCCAATCCAGTCCATTTACCCACATCCCACCTCCTGGAGATCCATCCTAATATTATTCACCCATCTACGCCTAGGTCTCCCCAGTGGTCTCCTCCTTCCGGTTTTCCCAGCAAGAACCTATACACCCTCTCTCCTCACCCATACGCGCCACATGCCCAGCCCATCTCATTCTTCTCCATTTTATCACCCGTACAATATTGGGTGAGGAGAACAAATCATTTAGCTCCTCGTTATGCAGTCTCCTCCATTCCCCCGTTACCTCGTCCCTCCTACGTCCAAATATTCTCCTCAAACACCCTCAGCTTCCTTTCCTCCCGCAATGTCAACGACCAAGTTCCTCTCTTACACTTAACAATAAAATTAAAATTTTGTGACAAAGTGCTAAAAGGTAAATATAAGAGTAACTCGTAACACCACAGAGTTATGGAGGCAATAAAATTATGAAACTCTTCATTACGTATTTACACTCTCTTCATGTACTTACAGTGCCGAGGTAAAGAATGAGCGTTGTTCTGTTTTCACTCCTCATATGCCTAAATGGAGTGCATAGGTGCTTTACCTTTTTTTAATTAAGAGATTTACGTTGATAGATAAATTAAATAATGGTCAGGCCGTAAGTGATCTGAATACAGAAGGTAACCGGAGTGTAGCCAAAATGTTTCTGATGCTGAGCAGTGTGAAAGAACGAGAATCGATCATAATTACCTGTGGCTGCACAATGTAATCGAAATGAACTAATAACACAATTACACTTTTCAGACATTCCCTCCTTACATTCCTTACACAGAAACCTTTCCGACCCATCAGCCCTGTCGATATAAGGAAAAAACTTCAGAATTTTCGAGAAGGAAATATCGAAGTCACCGCGAAAAGGTAGTAAGTAGTTCGGTTCCACTAACGAACATATCAAAGCTGAGCCACTGGGTTCAGTTACAGCTAGTTATAAGAGTTTTCCAATCTTTGCCGCTCACCACATCATACCTGACTGAGAAGACAGAGAAAATCTCCGAAAAAAAAGGCAATGTGTTTCCATTAACTCCACTTACTTTCCAAGACGACTTCGTTGTGAAAACAGCAGCCCTCGTTTAACGCTCGTTTGATTTATGCCTTGTTTGCTTTAACGCTCTTTGGAAATTTACACTACTTCTTAATTTACGACGTTTCATTTTCTGTTTAGCGCCCTTTGCCATGCTGAGCACCAGGACGCTGCCGACGTTGTACGAAAGTAACGGCGCAGAACAAGGCCGAGGAACGTACTCTCACTGTACAGTGCGTCAGTCAGTGTGTGCTCAGTTACTAGTTTACATTGATATTATGTAGCTGATTTGCCTTGATGTAGGTATTTTCTGTTTACTTCTACAGCAAATACACCTGCATATAAAAGTACAAACCCACCCAGCAAAAAAAAAAAAAACGCGACGACGAGGACAAATAGCGCCACCGTTAAACTAACCTGACCTAACCTAACCTAACCTAACCTACATAATATTAAAGTGGCATAACCGAAACCATAAATAAACCGCAGCAAGAATTTTAATGATGGTATTAATGTGACAAAATAGTACAGTTCACCAGAGTGAAGTTAATCATCCGTGACATAGAGGGTACGGAACATCTATCATCCGTAATACGCAGTCGCAAGAGTGAGACCCAAACAGCTATCTTGAATATTTATTCCACTTAAGTGAACGAGATATGTAAATATACACACCCTAATGCAACCCGAGTTTATAAAAGCGGAAGGCAATCTGTATTGAAAATAAATTAGACATAAGAAATCGGCTTGAAAAAGGGGACGAATTGCTAACATCTGCATGCTCTAGGGTTAAGCGCTCCGCACGTATGAATCGTGCGCATGCTGAAAAAGTTGAATTAAGTGCCAAGTCAGACATTACCCCTCTCGCAACTCTAAAACATCTACCGTAACCACAACCTACTTCATCATCATCAGACCCCCTCCCCTTTCGTCTCTAAGACAGCTTAACACCAGCTCCCTTAAGCCATCTCATCGACTGTTCATCATTAAGTGTAAGTAATTTGTTTAAAATTCCTTTCCAATTTACAATGGCTTGAAGAATCTTAATTATTCATCCCTTTATTACTCTACGCAACGCAATAATATGATACGTATAAACAATTCACATGAAAAGGCTGTCACTGGTACATTATTCAACTCTTTCTTATGGGAATATTATATTTTATTAACACCCACTTTCTCAGGAACACCAATAGGGCGTAAAACAAGGGCTATCTCTACAGGGATATTAGAAATGATTGTCGGGTTTTAACAACCTGTCATACACAATACACTTCAGATAGCAGTATATGTTTTTTTATTTAATAGAACAACACTCCAAGTTTTTGTTACATGCCGTACAGCTGCTCTATATGTGCACCCTTTGTGATTCTACAAATATCAACACGATAATCGAGTTCGTTCCAAACTGTTTGAAGCATGTCAGCGGTGATGGTTTCAATGGCAGTTCTGATTCGTACCTTCACTTCCGGGATACCTGCGGGAAGAGGAGGAAGATATAGATCATCCGTAAGGTATGTAACAAAAACTTAGAGTGTTGTTCTATTAAATAAAAAACATATACTCGTATCTCAAGTGTATTGTTTACGACAAGTTGTTAAAACCCCGACAATCATTTCGAACAACCCTGTATTTTCAGTAAGAACTACACATATTTGTACTCCTCTATTATCGCTACATTCATTCTTATACCCTTATTGCAAGCATTAAACCTCACCAGTACAGGAAGATTGCTTCTACTGAAATGTAAATCGATGTAGTGTGATAGAAAATTAGAGAATTTCAGAACAATCTTCTACCTCCGTCTTCAGACGACTACAGGACGTCATATCGTGGAAGAAGGTAACCTTCATATTCACCGAGAGGAAAACCTCAAATCTCTCTTCTTGTGCGGTAGTCTTAGACAGCTAGTAGAGCGTAAGGATAAAGATGGGCAAACAGGGAGACAGACACGGTCTTCAGATTAGTGTAAACGGTACGTCACAGTGAATAACCCAGCCCGTAGTTTTATAGTTACTGTTAGCATAATCAAATTCACAGTGTGCTGTTACAGGGCATGCTCAGTAGCCTAATAACCTTTAGTATTTTAAATTATGATCTCCAGAATTCAATCAGACTGTCCTCGCTTCTTAATATTAAAGCATGCCAGCAGCACAATAATCAAATACCGCTCGTCTCTGAAAACCCATCTCTTTAGGAAAGCTCCCTATATGTCGTGCTCCCCTACCGATACGCTACAAAGGCAGAATGTTAATTCCATTCGATCCACAGACACGATAAGAGAATTACAGATGTCCCTGTGTTTCATTGTACATCGCGTATCTAGGAGAACATTGGGAAAGCACATGACAGGAGTTATCCAGACTCAATGCTGACCTTCGGAACACATGATGACAATGTGGTGACAGAGAACTTCCATTTACAATACGATGACAAATCCAGAGGACAGTAATTCACATATTATAAACAGTTTTACCGTCTTTTGCACGTGTATGAGTTCATAAATAACTTCCTAAACACATCTAATCGATCTGAAGTGGTGCTAATAAATGTTACGAAGCACTTCAGGTTTAGAGTTAGTGTTTTTCGTACTCACTTTTCGGGGGGATAAACTAGGTGTGACCTCACGGTTTGGAGTGTGATTAAGAAGCATTTTATTAAACAAAAAACAGAAAATCTGCAACAATCATGAAGTTCGTCACCCCGTTGTATTCTATAAAATAACTAATGTAGAGTGTGTTTACGCGTCTAACACAGCTATATTTATTGGTAGAATATAAAGTATTTTCTACATAAGGTACAACTACATGTTTCGGCGCCTGATAACGGCCATCATCAGGTTGTACATGATATACTTATTAAGCAGTTATACAAAACATACATGGGCTGTTTATATGGGGTAAGGAGGGGGTAAAGTGGGCACGAGATCTCGTATCTGTCGGAAAGTTTGGGCGGTGTGGGTTACATGAGGGGTCCATGCTGGACCCCTCATGTAACCCACACCGCCGTTATCAAACGCCGAAACATGTAGTTGTACCTTATGTAGAAAATACTTTATATTCTACCAATAAATATAGTTGTGTTAGACACTCTACTTTAGATATCTGCAAGAATAAAATTAGCTCATACTAATAACAAGCAAAGCTATAATGGTAGTGATTTGATTGAAGATTCGCAAGGGCTCAGATTTCTGTACCCTTCGGTCGAAGATTCATTCCGTCTGAACGCACCCACATTTGTTAAAGGGTTCCTTGTTATGTAGTCCCACATTACATCATTGTAAGCTAGACGACTTTAAATGTCCTGATGGCACATACAACATTTCTTCATAAATGTCGAAAGTTTTTCACAAGTCATTCTGGGTCTGAAAATTTTATGAGACCCAATCCGTAATTAAGTGTGACACTTATGATAATTATGATGGCAATAATAAATCTAAGGACGTAATGGTGTGCCGTTTTGTAGCTATAATAAGGGAAACAAGAAATTCGTGTAGGATTTTTAATGGGAAACCAATTAAAACATATGAATGCGCTCGTAAAATAAAATATTAGCTACAAATTTGAGAAATATGTAATAAGAAACGAAACTGGATGGAACTGGTTAAGGGATGTGTGTAATGCTGATACAGAATATTCATGTTTCGTTAATATAGTGTCAATAATGGTAATCATTTTAATAATAATAATAATAATATATGTATAGCCCTTCAGAATATTCCTCTTGGAGACTAACATCTCAGGTAGTTAAGCAATCTCCCCCTTGCACAGAACTATAAACCTTATTTCTGTGTTCGTAAGAGGTCGAGTAGTAGTAGTAGTAGTAGTAGTAATGGCTGTATCAGTAGTAGTATCAGTTATAATACTGGTACTGGTATGAGCAGAAGTGGTATTATTATTATTATTGATACCACTAATCGTGTTAACAGCAATAGTGATAATTAGACACGCCTGTCTTCTTTTGGAGTTTCATGATCACAGAGAAAGTGTTGTTGTGCAGTAAAAGAACTCTGACCAAACTGGTTCTTCCTTAACCATAAAACGTTCAGTTAATATGTTCCTATTGTGTTAGTTTAACACGGAAACAGAACTTTGAGGGAATACCCCCTAAGCCCCTTTGACTTTAAATACGCTGTATATCGTACCACTAAAGAAGCCAACCTGCATTATAAATTCACAAAGGCGTGTGAATGGTAAGTAGAATTTTACCGCTAAACCAATCTACTCTACAAATTTAATTTTAATAGTTTGGAAAATTTATCAGACAGTGCTGGGAATTTTTTTTAAATTCTCGCTCTCTAACAGGCTTGTATACTAACGTACCGTTTCTTAAAAGCATGTAAGTCAATGAAATTGTTGTCCTTTAAAAATGTTGGCACATGGACATCAAAGTGAATTTTCTTTGTTAAGAACTGGAGAAAGTAATTTACTGCTTCCAAAAACTCGCTGACATTCTGTTTAAAAAAACATGGATTTGGAGTTAAAACGAAAGTGTAAGAGCATGTTTCGCAGCCAGGCATTTTTCTTAAGGAGATAAAAGTCGCTTAGTAAGTTTTCAGAAATACTGAAGACGGCTACTGCAAATTAGATGCAAATGAGAAAACGAAGCCAGTAAAGAGCAACCCATCTTCGAGGTTACCGAGTAGCCGAATGAGAAACTGAGAAAATGAAAGGCAAACGGACGAAAGACTGTAAAATTGGAGTAATGGTACTAGTGAAAGTAAGAGTAATAAACCGGAAGAGTAGGTCATTACACAGTCCGTGCTGTGCAAAAATCTGATGATTCATGCAGAAGAAAAAGAGCCACAAATAAATGAATAAATAAATACATTAATAAAAATGACAGAACTAAGAAATGCCCTGGCTTTTACAGAGCCCCAAACCTTCTTTATCTTCGCACGTTATTCCTCCACTACTCTCTGTTCTGAGCCACATGACGGCAATCCACACCTTCAAAACCCAACTGTATAAGACGCGATCTCCTTCCTTCGAGTTCTTCCACTAAAATTTTGTATGCATATCACATCTTGCCTATACGCATTATTTCATCCTTCTTGATTTGATCACCCGAATAATACTAGGATGACAGCACAAATTATTAAGCTTCAGAGATAGATAATGAGATCCAAACGCATAACCTCAGCTATTCTATATACCAGCTATGTAGAGGCAAACTTCCATATAAATTATGATTTTTGTACGGATTTCAAGAGCTTTTTTATCGCTCTCAAATATTACCGTCTGTATATTTAATGTGACATATGTCTCGGTAGATATCAGCTTGCCAAAGTTTATTATTTGACCTTCTTTGAATCCCTTTAGCCAGAATAAGTACAGTTTAAGACACCTGTTCACGAAGCTACCTCACCTGTTGAATGTCATGTTCACCTCTGTATTATAAATATATCGATCTGCAAACGGGATTCAGAAAGGAGTTGCCTTACATCTGGCTTTCCACTGAGTATTCTCCTCATTCACTAAAGCGTAGCATGAACCTGTATGCTTTATCTGGTTTATTTGAAACGAAGAGACACAGCTATTATTCAAATATATGCGCTAGCACCCATTTTACTTCAAAAGCATTTAAACCCTAATTTAATTTTCATACTTACATTCATTCAATATGTGACAGATATCGTTACGTTTTTCCTATTTTACCAACCTGCGACTCACAATTTAATCCACCGCCTGAAAAACTGAGGTAGTAAAAGCAGGGGATTTATATGTATCATCAATTTCATATTTTTCAAAAGAGTAAATTATTTTCAAAATTTTGTCAGTTTATTTTTAAAAAATGGAATAAAGTTTTAAAAAATCGAAATTAGGTAACGGGTAAAATTCTTGAAATATTTTAATTAACCCTTTAAGGACAAATGTTTAAATTGTCAGTACACTCCAGTGGCCCTGGATTAAATGCCGAGACCACTGCCACTAGTTCATATTTTTCGCAAAATTTTGTCGATACTGGGTCACTCAAAAATTACATTCAGTAACGACTTCAGTTACTGTAACTCAACATATAATAACCAGTAAACAGCGAAGCCTTCTTTCATTATACTCTGTCAATTCCATAATAATTCTCTAAGACGGAAAAGAAACGAGGAAATCAATCTCGCACAAAAATGTTGTACTAGTGTACAAAATGGAGCACGAAAGTGGGCTCATAAAAACTTTCAGTTCCAATACTTCAGTAGCAAACGAGTGGCAATATAGTTGGCTTCACTGTAGTACCGTAATCGGAAATAGTATTCATTTATCCACTGTAGGCCTAAAAAGTTCTGTATTCATGATTCATGTTCTTTAAAAGTACAGACAATTTTTCCGTAACTTAAAGCTTGATTTATTCTCCTATAAATTAAAGTCTTTGAAACTTTCATAAAATAAACCTTCATTCTACAGTGGCAGGCGTGTAAGGTTCTATAAAATAAGATGGAGAAAGAGGCTTGTGTTAACCTATGTGTTCAAAATTGGCAAAAATATGCTTCAGCAGAAATAAGTTCTGTCGTAAAGAAAGCCGCATTTGAAGATTATAATTTACATTTTCTTTATAAATGCGTACACATAAAATACGGTTTAATATTCCAGAACCACCTACTGCTGTTTGTCAAAAGCATACTCTCCTTTAATCAGAACTCTACTGTATAATTTAAGGTACTTCACATTCCATAACGAATCAAGAATATACTCTGTGTGTGTGTTTGTGTGTGTGTGTGTGTGTGTGTGTGTAGCTCTAATCCTCTTTTTGAAATACGTTGTATTCATTAGAAGAAACATACATAATAAATGTTATTGCACCGCATTCCACGGATTATACTGGAGCCTTCTCCCACTTCACAGCCCTCTTTGCAGTGGTTTCCACGTTCCTTGGGTTTGCAACGAATCGCAGATTTTACGAGAAATCTACTGTCCGTCCGTTGAAGTTGATGAGCCATTTCATTCTGTCTCCTTTATTCCCATTTACTGAACATATATTTAATTTCTTTATTTCGTACGTTTCAATTTTACCTACTTCCTTACGAACTTAAAAACGTCTTAAAGCATTCACTTCTATTTCCTGAATTGTATTTACATTTTTTTGCGAGTTTTCAGATCCTGGCAGCTGTTTAACCAATGACAACGTTCTTCTGGGTTATGGCGCAGCGTCATTTTGTAATTGGATTTCGACGTTTCAAGAGAACGTAGTGTCCTCATGTCAAGAGCAGAAACACCCAAGGCATGTCGTCGTGTCCCAAAAGAATTAAACCCTCAGGTTGCCTTTATTAACCCATGTTTCGATTCCACATCAAACTGTCAGACATATCTCTACAGTATGTTGCTTGTGTTGTTTATTTTGTTGTCTGCAATATTTAGACTATTTGACGATCATAGGGCCGTGCATCGTAATATTATTTCTATAGTAAAACCAACTAGATGTACCAATGTATCAAATTTATTTTATTTTGGAATGACAATCTACATGTTTCGGACGGTCTTTCCGTCCATCATCAGGATTTCAAGACTGTACATACAGCAACAGGCGTTTATCAAACAGATACTGCTGTCTGCTTGCTAGCAAGCAGACAGCAGTATCTGTAGATTGTCATTCCAAAATAAAATAAATTTGATACATTGGTGCATCTAGTTGGTTTTACTATAGAAGTTTAGACTGTTCTTTGACTGCATGACCCTGACACTACAATCGGTAAATATTTACTAGCCGACACAGCGTACACATCCCAGAAGACTTGAATCTTCTTCAATTTCCGATTATATTCATATATATTCCTCTATGCCGATGCTTTTTTCACTGACAATTTTGCGTCGCAGCAATGGTCAAAATATAAAACTTTTGTACAACTGCTTTTGAAAAAATACTTGCAACGTACCGAAAAATTTACTTTAAAAAGCGAGTATTATTATTATTATTATTATTATATTTCTATAATAGGCTACTCAGTACAATGCGTTAACTTAAACGACTTCTGCAGAGCTTGCCTCACCCTCTGATTTGGATCATTGATGGCGATTCATCCAACTGCAATATTAGTAGCCATTGTTGTTAAACAATGTTCTGGTCGCACCGCACTTAAAGGACTCTTGGTACATCGGAACATTTAGCGTTGACAGTTATTCTTAAGATGTCTCCCTGATAATACGGTATAGATTTGGTAAATTAGAATATTTTTTGAGCATACTTAAATTAACATCTAACATCTCCACGAAATTTTCTGATGGTGTACGTGTCTCCGAGACTGCATTCTCCGTCACGTGTTTAACTTCAAATACATTCTGTATGCATGATCATCCTTTACTCTGATGTGCAACTATTACGAAACCTTCAGTTCTTACACTGAAATAAAATTACTGATTATTCTACGTTCCCGACTAATTGATATTTCCCAGCTTAAGAGGTCATCGTGTTAAAAATTCACACCTAGCCATTAAGTGTAAAGGACACCTTTGGCCGACAGGTGTCCGTACAGTCTCGAAGCCCAGCACAAACACGAATCTGGAATATTTCACTAGTCGTAGCGTTTATTCAACCCCGTTCCGTTGCCTTTTTCTTCAGTTTTAAGTACTGCATGCATTCTCCTCAAGATAGACCCAACTGAATTTCCTTTCAATCCACTTATGTGCTCCATTCTATCTCTTCTCTCTTTTCCCTTTTAGGTTATCTTTTCTGTGCAAAGTCTGAATTGCTGCCAGAGAATTTAAAATACCTCTTCGCTGCTTTATACTCCTAACTGTGTCTAACGTCACGGACACCTTTCGAAAGCCTATTAATCTGTCTCGTTTATTCTTGTACCCTCCTTCATTAAGCTGAATTTATAGTCATTGTCCAGATCTACTCAGTTACGTGAAATCAACGCCGTTGCGTCCATGGCCATCCAAAATCAATTATTGCAAGCAAGAGCAGTGGATCGGGTCCGCACATGGATCCTGCATTGATGTTGCTCTGTAGGGAACGACCGCCGGATATTACTGTTCCTCCTCGAAAATCCTTCTCGTTATTTTTTATTTTACACATAATTACATTTCCTCGCAATGGGTAATGGTCAAAATTTTCTCAGATCGAAGTACGTTCTTGCTTCCCCAGTACTTACATAATAAACATGTATTTTTTTTATTTTCCTACATTTACAATTACCTTACCAACATCCCGTGCCGTTGTCACGAAATCTGGGAACCTTAACTTCCTGGAACCCTTTGGGCCACTTCGGGCCTGTAACGGGAATGCTTTACCGTTACATTTACAATTTTACACACTTCCTGAACAGACCTTATCTTAGTAGTACAAACACTGGAGCATTTTGTTTCCACCCTCCGTCTTCTTACATCTTTCTCTTAAATAATAAAACTCCGTTTCTTCCCCTGTTTTTCTTACATGCCACATAAAATATAACCGTACATATATTTATGTCTTTACTCGCCATCACCAAATGAATTTCATTTCAACGATTCCTACTAAATATACCTGCAAGGCCCATCGTAAGCAATCTTTCCGTTTACAATTACAGTCTACTGACACACGTATTAGGGCACAGCACATATTTATTGAAAGAAAGAGTTTAACACTCAAAGCAGTGCCCGTCATGAATGAGAAATATTTGGTATCAAATAATGTCTTCTGCGGACCCTAAAGAAGAAAGATAGAGGAGAAATATTTGGTATAAAAGTCTCCTTCGTAACCTAAAGAGGGAAAATACACTGACTGAAGTTCTTTGGAATGATCACAATCAACCACAGGAACGAAATAAATATAAAACTTAGTTTCTAGTGTTCAGTGAACAAAATTACTAAAGTTAAGACTAACATTCTAGTTATAGTGCCACAATGCAGTATACATGAAAAAAGTAAGAAGCTACGTTACCGACGCGGCGAAACAAGTGGAAAAAGTAATTATTTTTATTTTCCTAACGACAGGTATATCGATTATTTATCCTTTAACCTAAGCGACTAATAAAAATAAAATATCAAAATTGCACTATAAACACTATCAGTACTATAAACAACATTCAAGGTGAATATGCAAGTCCTAATGTTAAAGAGTAGTCACAAAAGTAGTAATAAAAAAGGAAGCAAAGTCAGTTTTCCATCATTTTTGTCCTGGCCTCCCGGTAACGCTCACACTCTGTCCTGCCATCCCGGTACCGCTCACACTCTGTCCTGGCCTCCCGGTACCGCTCACACTCTGTCCTGGCCTCTCGGTACCGCTCAAACTCTGTCCTGGCCTCCCGGTACCGCTCACACTCTGTCCTGCCGTCCCGGTACCGCTCACACTCTGTCCTGGCCTCCCGGTACCGCTCACACTCTGTCCTGGCCTCCCGGTACCGCTCACACTCTGTCCTGGCCTCCCAGTATCGCTCACACTCTGTCCTGACCTCCCGGTACCGCTCACACTCTGTCCTGGCCTCCCAGTACCGCTCACACTCTGTCCTGGCCTCCCAGTACCGCTCACACTCTGTCCTGGCCTCCCAGTACC
>Ga0123352_10017235_pt1 | contig 11516 bp, 8 predicted proteins | sample TergutLab28metaG_FD_89700 | JGI IMG/M metagenome (GOLD analysis project Ga0123352, IMG submission 89700) | Labiotermes labralis P1 segment gut microbial communities from Petit-Saut dam, French Guiana - Lab288 P1 | ecosystem: Host-associated > Arthropoda: Insects > Digestive system > Gut ...
CGTAACCATTGAACTTTGGATATAGGTGTTTTGGGTTATATCGGTATAGTTTGACCTAAGGAACACTCTCCCGAAGTTAGGTCCTTTCCTCCTGGGACACCCTGTATATATATATATATATATCAGGAATTATTTTGAAGTCCAGACATATGGTGATATATCCAAGTTTAACATTAGCAACGAGCTCTGTTCTACACAGTGACGGGCTACGTGTACCGAAACCACTAAATAATGTGACCGTGGACGGAGATAACTCCTATAATGATGAAGTTCATTCATACCAGGTGGAAGAAGGAACTGATAGTGACACAACATTTGAACAAAGTATCCTCAGAACTTCTCTTCATAACTCGAGCAGACCTTAATGTCCTCGTTCGGGACTTAAACCTTTCCAAAAATCAGGATGAAATTTTAGCTTTAAGATTGAAAGGACGAACTTTTCTCCAGTAGGACACTAAGTTATGTTATTTCCTCAATCGTCAGGATGAATTGAAAATTTTGTTTAACCACAAAAAATAATCAATATTGTGTAATGATATTGGTTCTTTTTTGGAGGTCGTTGGACATTGACACAATAGAAAATAGTGGCGATTCTTCATCAACTTCTTAAAACTTACCTTCAAGACTGTATTCCTTCACAGCGGAAATGAACACCCTTCAATCTTGAAGCTTTCGCAACAACAGAGTTCAATAAAGTGTTCTCGAGCAGAGAGCCGGTTCAAGGTGTGAAAATTCTTCAAGGTTTCAGGGACTGACTGACTGACTGACTGAGTCAGTTTGGCCACTGCCCGGTTACATATAATACGCTACTCTTTAATCTGATATTTACATCTGGACACGTATTATTCTTGACCCTGCTCACAAAATGTATCAGTAGTCCCTGAGGATGGCCCCCTGAGGACTGAGACATGTAGGAGTGTAGTAGTGTGAATAAAGTGGTGTTAACATATACAGTGCATTAGTCGGAGTTGTAAACAAAATGTTAAAAATAAGACACACACACACACACACACACACATACATATATTCCATGGTTTTCAGGAGCAGCAGCTTGTAGACGGTAAAGTGATTATCTGCGGACTAAAACACACGGTTGCAGTTACCAGTAGTAAGAGTTTTTCTTTCAAGCATTATGTTTCCGTCGATACTTAATTTCCACCCAGGATTAAATAGATGCTGAGTTTCTTTCATTCTGGACTAGGCGGCCTGAACTTGAAGCTAATCACCTTTTTGAATTAATAGCCAAGATAAAAAATTTGTAAAATTTAATCCCTATTCGCCCTACCCATGTTACTCAGCATAGTGATTTAATATTATTGTTTTAGGTCAAATTATATTTTGAGTGGTTCGTGAGAAACACCTAAACTTCATGAAAGCAAAGTCAGTAGGCGGTAAAGAACCCCTTCCTTTGAGAAGCCACTCGTATTCGCTGAACCTGTCATTTATGTTATTTGTTACTCAGAATTACCCATCCAATTTACTGGTGAATCTAATGCCTTTATTGTCTTCTAATGCTCTGAAGTGGGCAACGTAGTGTCGAGTAATGTTGGAACAAGGACGTATTTCTGCTTATTCCTATGTTTGTTTACGTTTCTTGCAAGTAAGGGCCTTGTGTCAAGCCGGTCCTTAATCTAAGGAATTTTGCCAGCTGTCCACAAAGAAGATTTACGAATCCCCAGAAGATGGGATGTCGCGGGTCGTAGTGACGTTTAGCGCCTCAGAGTTAAAAGTTTGTATATACATATACAGGCTGTTTTAGGATGAATATGCCATACTTAACACCTATTTAGCATTTGTGGCATAAATACATTAATTAACCCTTATCCTGCTAATGTGGAGAATAGGGTGAGCTCCTAATAATACCAGCAAATAGCAGATGGGATTTAACTCGGCGTTTAATGGGTTAAACAAGCAAAACCCTCACTAGTATAAAAATTCTCCCAATTACTTTTGGTAGCACATTCACCTCCGCAGACCTCGCCTTGGCTATGGGCTCAAGGAACAACCTGGGCAGAGTACCGATAAAACACACCACATTATACAGGTACAGTATGCGATACCGCAAAGAAAGCGCATTTTTCTCGCGCCATTCCTTCCCTAACCTTTCAAATTGTGACGGATTTTTTGTTATATCGATATAAATTAACCTAATGAATCTACTTATGAAGCATAGCAGATTTCTCCAGAAAACCCTTCCATATTGTCCTTAGCATGGCGAAATTGGATCTCGCATCTAAATTAAGAACCTAAATTCCGTCGTTTTCCAAGCAATATCTTCCGCACAGCAAGAACAACAAACCCCTCTTCTTTCACCAGAAATGACAAACGTCATATTTAATTAATTACGTAACTTTACCTATTGATGTAGCATCCTGTCAGATGGAATAGTGCTTCGATCTACTATACAAGAAAAAATTAGCGCGTCATCATGGGAATAGGTTTAGATGTAATTTCTTAATTCCATTTTCTTTTATTTTGCCTGAATATATGTTACAGACAAGATATGACGTCCTTCGTCTTGAGGTGTGTTTATTCAACGGTACTTGAAATGGATGATTCTTGCCAAATATTGTTCACACATCTGTGGTTGCCACTGCAACCTAACGTAGCACTACGGAACTACATAATTTTGTAGCTTCTCAGTTAATTGTGTGAAGTTCGGGGACGAATAATGCATGGCGAAGGATCAGATGTCCAGGTTAGTTTGGTGCTCATTATTCCCCTCCATTCTTTTATTATAATTTCCTTCCTTAAAATATGATATTACATGATCACCATGTGGGCAGTCTAGGATTTTGGGAAGGAATGTTTTGAAACCCGCACTGAAATTTCTTATTTCATAAAAACAGGGCGTTCTGGAGCAGAGGAACGACCATCATAATTTAATGAAGAACTGCCCTCAAATTTGAGGTTCTTGTGACCGTGCATCATGAACGTAGGGTGAAGAGAGAGAACCAACAAGATGCAACTAATCTGATGTTTATTATCAAACTTCTATCTCAACATGTTTCGGACATCATTATGCCCATCATCAGGAGAAGAAGACCGTGTACTACTGCATATGGTGTTCTGCACTGGATGTGCTGGTTGTGGTTGTGTGGAGCTGGATTCGTAAGCTGTGTGCACTGTGCACTCTGTGACCTTCACACAGCTTACGACCCAGCTCCACACAACCACAACCAGCACAACCAGTGCAGAACACCATATGCAGTAATACACGGTCTTGTTCTCCTGATGATGGGCATAATGATGTCCGAAACATGTTGAGATAGAAGTTTGATAATAAACATCGGATTAGCTGCTTCTTGTTGGTTCTCTCTCTTCACCCGACTGTCCTCAAATTACTGTACGAAGTTCTTTAAATGTTTGCCACATTAACAATCGAGGAAGCTGAATAAAGCTCTAAAACATTGAACATATTCGGTAAGTGCCTGAATATTACTTTAAGTCAGGTCGCGACCGCTTCGTACCAGGGTCTTTCTAATTCATTTTCCCAATAATTAAATAATTCGGTACTATATAGTACAACCCAACGAGAGCGTCATTAAATAAATAGGGTTACTATGTTGATTAGGGAAGATTGGACTAAAGGAACTGGCGCTCCTCCTGCAGTCAAGGGGCTCATCCGGTTCACAGATGGGTCCAATACGAGGGAGGGGACCGGGGCTGGAATCAATGGGCAATCTGTGAGAAGAAGGCTCGGCTTTTCTCTAGGAAGATACGCCACAGACTTTCAGGCCGAAATATGTGCTATCTTGGCCTGTGTTTATGAAATTCAATTACAGAAAGGTCAGAGAAATACGTGAGTATCTGCTCTGATAGTCATGCGGCTTTGAAAGCTATTCAGGCCGTCAGAACGTCTCCCTTGGTCCAACAGTGCCAAAAGGCGTTGAAGGATATCACCGCCCGGCATGCGGTGGGACTGCATTGGGTCGCTGGACACGCTGGAGTACAAGGTAATGAGATCGCCACTGAGCTCGCAAGAGGCGGCTCCATTCTGGGGTTTCTTGGACCTGAGCCGGCTCTGGGAGTCTCCAGGCGGGATATACGAAGACGGATTAGTCGTTTGTTAATCAACCAGCATTGGGTTAGATGGCGAGGTCTTGGCGACACCCAAAGACAGGCTCGAGAACTAATCTCGGGACCTTGTCTAGGTGCCAGGGCTAGGCTCCTGTCCTTTAACAGGACTCAGTCCAGGGCTGTTATTGGCCTTCTCGCTGGACGTAACACCCTAAGGAGACATCTCCACCTATTAGCTGCTAAACAGTCCATTGTGTAGGAGGTGTGGAACGGAGGAAGAAAATTCGGGCCACATTCTTTGTGATTGTGAGGCTCCGGCCTCACTCAGACATGCGTATCTGGGCTCCTTTTTCTTGGAGCCAGGGGACATTAGGAGTATAAGCCTGGTGGTCATCTGGAACTTTAGCAAAGTAACAGGGCTCCCATAAATTGATACGGGCACAAAGGGCCCGTTAACAAGTTCTAGGTGCAACGGAATCGGTGAAATTTCGGTCCCGAACCCAAATGCAATCAATCAACCTTCAGTTCGTGATTCACAGAAAAAAAAACCCTACTGTTTCTACAGTACAAACACTAAATTTATGATCTTGTAGAAGGAAGAAACAACTGCTTGCCGTGAGGATCTATGTCACAAATATGTAGTATCTGTGGGACAACTGAGGAGCATGTTACAACATGTAGCATGTTTATTGTCACTGTGTTCTGAAATGTTAATAATACAGTATCAACTGCAGATGTGAAGATGACCACGAAGGTTGATTAGATAAGAATAACGAAGGGTATTAAGCCGTGGTCATTGCAGCGAATGACAGAGACCACAAATATTTCATCACAGATAAAGTGCATCCTCACGGACTTTGGAGTTGCGTTTTATGTTCCTTGTCTCTTTGAGAGCTTAATATTTTCATGAAGGTAGTACGCACCACGTGGACACAGGAAATAGCTGTGAAAGGCGATGACAGTGATTCTCTTACGTGTTATGGCATTCAAGTTAAAATCCTGACTGTAATGTGGTGTCAACAGAATTTTCCCAAGTTCCATTACATTTACATATAAACGTGTTCCAACCTCTTTGTCTGGCTTGACCATACTGACCTCTATACGATGTCAAACACGATCCATTCGACCTGCACGCCTGTATAGGCTGAAGCGAAGATCTCTTTGAGTTTAATTATAGTTTGTGGTGAGCACATTCAGTGGATGGAGGAAATGCGTTAATTTTGTGACCGGAATGATGTTTATAGGTAATTATGTTAACAGACTGAGATGGTGAAGATGTTTCCTTTGTTAAAACTGGTCCTTAAGATCAGACATGAAAGAAAACGTAAGAATGCTGGAGAATAAAGATGTCATTCCTAATTCTAAAAGAACATAAAGAAAGTAGCAGAGTTTTCAAAGATTTTTTTTTCAACTGATAGGTTCAAACAGGTGCGACACGAAAGAGGGAAAGAGTGGATATGAAAGACGGTGTTAAGTACAAGGTATAAAATATAATATTTACAGGTATTTGGCAATATAAAGAACGATGAACCATAATTTTGTAACTAATTTACAGGTCACCAACTGGCAAAATTTTGGAAGATTAAATTAGATATATGAATACAAAGAATAAAAATCTGGAAGGTAATTAAAATCATTAAAAACACGGAGACACGTGTCGCTTTGGGAAAAGAAAGACAGAAATAAGAGAGGAGGAAGAAGGGAAGGAACAAGGAATCACACACAGCGACTCGGAAATTAAAATAAAAACAGGAGATCTCATCCGTCTGTCTGTGACTCTGCATATGCTAATTTGCGGCATGGGAATAATTTGTTTTTAGTAGTAACTTTGGGGTAATGGCAAGATTCGTAGGAAGTTTTCGAATTTCATAACATCGCCACTTGCAGAAGTCTCTGAATTTTCACCAGGGAGTGCTAATTTATCGGTGTGAAAACATTATAAGTCTGTAATAAATGCCACGTGTGTCAATGCGTGTAAGTTTGTTTCATTTTACGAAGCACTCAATTGCTCAGATTAGAGTATGGCTTGGATGATGGCTGAAGGTGTGGAAGGGGGTGCTGCTGGAATGTCACTAACCGGAAAAAAACAAAGTTCTAGGATAAAAGCTCGTCATATGGCCGCTTTGTCTGTCAAAATTCCCACACGGATTTGTCTGGGATTTAACCCATATCTCCTCAGTAAGAAGCTAGACAATTTAGGGATAAAGCTTTGGGTTTGGGTTAGGAAGGTGCCTGTGTCAAATCGCTTCCAGTTTCCAGAAATGTTTCTTGTTTTTCCCGCATTGCTGAATGCATTTATCACTTTCATATTTTCTTACACATTTTATTCCTAATCGCTCATCTTTAGTAGGCCTAATTTCTGTAGCGCAAATAGCATTATTTATCACATCACCATGAAGTTCACAATGCTGCGTAAATAGTACGACACTTCGTTATAACATATCAGAAATCCGACTGTACATTTTCCAGATAAAGTACATTGGTGGATAGACCTTAGTGTATACCAAACTGCAATACCAAACTGCAATACCAAACTGCAATACCAAACTGCAATACCAAACTGCCAACAAGAAGTGACCGTACTGATAGTAGAGTGGGTGGCACTACTGCTAAGTATTAGAAATTCCCGGTTTCACATTTCGAAACGGTGACCTAAGTGAAGAACTTTGGATATCATCTTCAATCACTCCCGACCAATATCAGAGTAATAACTCAATTTTATCACGAAGGCTTCACGCTAATGACTTGCCTTATGGGATATAATCCTTGTTGAGAAAATAATCTTTCCTAATGTAGCCAAGTAGTTCCACAAAGTTTAGGGAATCCTATGCTTTTTAGAGTTTACACAAAGGCCACTACTTCTTCCCATCCTAAGCCAGATAAGTACAATCCAACTTCTCCCATGCGAATTTTCAAACTGACTTTAATATCAGCCTTTCCAGTACGCTTATGTCTTCCAAGTGGTCTCTTTTTCTCAGGCTCCCGAAATAAAATCCTGTATGTGTTTTCTATCCTCTTACATGCTACATGTCCCGCCAACTTCATCGTCCATTGTGAGATGGGCCAGGTACTTTGCGTTTTCTTCTCTTCCAATTCTTGATTCTACCACTCGGCATTGCCTGTAATGTGGGCTAACCTCAGCTTCTCTAACAACCTACAAATCGAGCACAATAAATGATAGATCCTGCTTCGTGGAGTCACCGATTTCTCTCAGGTCGAAGGAATAATTGAATTAAGAAAATGTAAATGAAACTGTCATGGCGGCAGCCGATAAAGATGCCTAGAAATAGTTACAGTTTAACGTTTAATTGCGATAAAGCAATGTTCGTATAATGGTTCTGTTTGTGGTTTTGTGCGCAGCAGACCGTATGGCGTATCAAGTCATTACTCTATATGAGACAATAACAAGTTTATCTATGTGAAAGTTCTAAAATTATTACGAGAAATTATTATCTGTTTTTAGACTCATTCATTTTCATAATGTTTGTGTGCGTGTGTGTGTGTGTGTGTGTGTGTGTTTGTGTTGATCAACACGACTCGTTAATTTCTCGCAATAAATCTGACAGTTTGTAAAGAAAGTGTTAGTTGCGAGATACGATCATCAACTGAGCTCATTTTGTGGCGTCAACTTCAATTCTGTACGCTGGCGTCGGAAACGGTTCTACCACACGTGTAAAAATAAAATCCCCTCACAATTAATTTAGACAAATTTTGCAATTAGCTGAGAAGAGTGTGAATAAGAATTGTGGGTTTGAATCCCACTGGAGACATGATTGTGTGCTTGTGTTCTTCTGTATCTACACTTTTCTGTGTAAGTAGAAATCTTGCGACAGGCAAACCCTTCTTGTAAGAAGTCACAACAAGTGTGTACCAAGAAGGCTGAGAAAGCAGGATTATGAATAAAATGACGCATTTGCCTATAGATTGTACCACTAATGTAAACCTACATAATTATTAATATGGAACAGTAAAATGTGCAAAAATAGAGCAAAAACTTCTAAAGGAGTATATAATTAAATTCTCGGACATTTCAATCAGTGAAACTCGAGACTGTTTTTGATAAATTTATGTAATGACCTCTGATTTTCACTAAGAATGCCAACAGAGGTGTAGCCTACTGTTATACGATCTTGTTTCTGGTTTCCAATCTCAAGACAGGTGTACAGTTAAACGATCTTGTCTCTGGCTTCCACTAACAATGCCCAGACGGGTGTAGAGTATAAGATCGTTTCTCTGGTCGTCACTAAGAATTCTCAAAGAAGTGTAAAGCCAGACGATTCATAATGACACAAAATATATCAAACCTTGTATGTGACAGAGCTGCTGTATTTTCTGTGTATAAGTTACTTAATTATTCTTTCAGAAATTTCCGATGCTTCAGCACGTCTGAAGTTATGTTTCTTCATGTGTAAGACAGTGGTTATTATTTGATGGGTTCCAAAGACTAAAAAGATGTGAATAGAGAGCAGTAGATTTGCTAAGTAATTAAGTTGCACGTTAAGTAGATAGCTAACCTAGTAACCATATACATGAATTGATAAGAAGGTAGATAAATAAGAATCTAATCAGTTCTTTAAGTACGTAATTAAGTACCTTTCTTGCGAAACAGCAACATAACCTACTGACCAATACGGTAAACCAAATTTGTAAGCAGTTATTTAAATGCAACAGACAATTTAACTAATGAGCAAGTTATAATTAACTTAAACTAGCTATTTAATCTACTAAAAAAGTAGATAACTTGGAAAGTACCTAACCGACTATGTTACAAACAAGCCATTTGACATTCCATAAAGTTAACACTGGTAAATACATACTGGTGTGTAACTATCGGACGTGTAAGTGCAGAGATAACGTTTGTACCTAACGACTGGTCGAATGTGACTGCATATCTGTGGGAACCAGGTCTTTGCTTGAGCTGCAGAAACTTACTGAGCTGATGAGGAAACTTCTTGATTACGGAACCAGAATATTCGTCACCGTCATAATAAGGGCTCACAATTAAATCACGTTCTGCGACAGTTAAAACATTTGATACTAACAATAATTTTTAATATTAACTTTAATATTATCTCCTCATTCACCCTTAGGGTTTCCTACAGATCGGCAGCCGGGATAGAGTAGCTAGTATAGCGGCGGGGCTATGGGATGGACGATCAGGGATTCGAATCGTAGCAGGAGCAGGAGATTTATGTCTTCACAAAAAGTCCACATTCTTTTACGAATTTCAACTAGCCTCTTACTGAATGTGTAGTAGGGCTTTATCTCATGGGTAAAGCGGCCGGGGCATGAGACTGGCTGCTCATTTCCATTTAGTGCCCAAATTACGAGTCTGTGAAGCAATATATCCACTCACTTTCTATGCTTTTGTTTTGTGAATAAGGACACTTTACCTTCATCTTCCCACAGAAGGCTGTACCAAAATGTTACACGTCACTGAACTACGTGGGGAGTTTCCCATTTTATCATTTTCAGTAGAATTCAACTTCTCCGGATTAACTGAGACGGCGAGTCATCCGGTTATGCAGAAAATCCGGATAATTGGATGGTAATTTGAAAGTAGGCTACATTGGCAGTTTGAAGTTCGGCTGTTGCTATTTACATATGTACTTGCGTCTAAACCTTGCAGCCACGCCTGATTTGAAGTTCTAGAAGCCATAACACTGCACTGAACCTGATCCGATAACCAGTAATTTCAAAGCAATTTAGTTCTGTAGAAATATCGACAAATTTACCCGAACGGCCAAGGCGATCCGGACAATTGGCGATCCGGTAACCAGCGTCCGGATAAGTGGAGTTCTACTGTATTTAATCTGTTTATCAACAATTACATATCCGACCGAAATAAATGTCACTTTTAATTGACATATATTATTAAGAGGCTTGTTTATTCATATGAATGTGTAGCAGTTCCAGCATGGGTACAGAGCCCTCTCCCGGGGGCGGGAGAATTTATCGGCTGCTGTGACAATGGAAAGGACGCCTCTTCAAAGTCCATGGGGAAAATTTTTAACTCTGTCTACTCTCTCACCCAGAGCAATTTCCGAATTGGCTTCGTGCGAACAGCTCTCATAGTTGCGTACTGGACTGAACTAGTTTGTGCGTCGAACTTATAATATATAATAACTCTAAGTGTATAGCTAAGTGTGGCTAATTATATCTGCTGAACATGCGATTTTGTTTGGGGTGGGAGGATGAGACGCTTTTTCATAGATGAATGTGACATGTTTGACAAAACATGAAGCAACATATTAAGCAGCAACGAGGATAATTATTGTAATTTATTATCGGCGCCCCAAGTCTTAAATATTACTTGTCGCAGACGACCACGACCTAAGTGACGTAAGACACTGCCGCAATCGCTTTCTGATATAAGTTGCTACAATAGCTGCAGTAAAGCACCAGGAATTGTTCCAGTTCCCTGCACTTCTCCACGCCAAAAATTTTCTTCTCCATAGCGAATGAAACCGTTCTTCCACGAAAATCCCCGGGCCCATTCCGTGAATTCTAAAAGCTGTTACAATTGGCTGCAATCATTTTTAGTTATATGACTACGAAGACTGAGACAGAGGGTTAAAACTGTACAGGGCGTTTCATAATGTACTCCGGGATTACAAAGATATATTATAGGAAAACAGCAGGACACTTATTTACGAAACCTGTACAGATAGAAGGAAGAACTCAAAACATTTTTTCCCCAGTAAGCTCTTTTTCATCGTAGTTCACATTTCTTCCGCTAGGCGATGCGAGTGTATGTAGTGAGAAAATGGCCGCTCCGGGGGAGAAGTCGTTTTGTGTGTTGGAATATCACACGAGTAAGTCTGTGGTTACTGTGCAACGTTCATTTCGTGCAAAGTACGCAAAGGACCCGCCTACAGACAAGAAAATTCGTGCGTGGTATAAAACAGTTTACTGAAACTGGGTGTCTGTGCAAGCAGAAAGCACCCATGTTGACGCGTGCGTGGCAAGAACTTGAATATCGTATCGATGCGTGTCGTGTCACCCGTGGAGCACACATCGAACATCTCTAGTTGTCAAAAGTTTTCAGTTTTTCCTGTGGCTGTGAAAAATTCCGTTAAGGTAGGCCCTTTGGTTTTTTTGTTATAAATGTTTGTAATCACGGAGAACATTATGAAACGCCCTGTATTTTGTAACGATCCACGAGGCAAGACAAAGCACGACATTCCTTACGAAAATATTTTTATTTGCTAAATTTTACGGCTTGGTGACCTTCCTTGGCCAGAAAGTTCCGCGGTCTTGTCAGCCCCATACTTCCCGTTTTGGGTTAATGGAGATTTAAAATTTGTGATAATCGATTCCCCGTCCTCCCTCTTGCACCATGCTAATGAAAGTCCACACTAAGGACGGAACTGGACATATACAGGGTGTTTCACGACTTTAGGGCATAACTGCAGGAGGTGATTTCCTAGGCCTTTGTGATCAAAAAAGTTCATATAAACATGTGTCCGATTTTGGACGGTTACGGAGTTATGACC
>Ga0123352_10017238_pt1 | contig 11516 bp, 9 predicted proteins | sample TergutLab28metaG_FD_89700 | JGI IMG/M metagenome (GOLD analysis project Ga0123352, IMG submission 89700) | Labiotermes labralis P1 segment gut microbial communities from Petit-Saut dam, French Guiana - Lab288 P1 | ecosystem: Host-associated > Arthropoda: Insects > Digestive system > Gut ...
AGACAGTCTGCTAGGCTTTCGATTTTTATTTCTATGGTTTCGGTTATTCCAGTTACAATGTTGTATTGGAGTTCTAGTTCTGGATTATTTGTACTTGTAGTGGCTGGTTTCGCCTCTGCTTGCAATCGTTCATACAAATCTGCAAAGGCTTTTTTAATTCCCTCTGCCAGAAATTTTTCGTCACTAGCTGCCTTCTGCATCTGGTATGCGGTTTTTGTAAGCTGTCCTTGATCGAGCAGAGCTATTGCTTCATCCTTTAAAAGGGTAAAAAAATCATTGTCGGGTAAGCTATCGGATTTGGGTAAAGTCATTGCACTGTTCATGTTTTGAGCAAATTCATTATAAGTAACTTCTGTTGCGGGTAGTGGCGGCGAACTTAATAGTTTTTGAAATGCACCAATTGTAGGGCCCATGTGTTGGTATGCTTCCCGCAGCATATCTAAAATACGATACACAGTAGGCAGCTTATCTGTATCGGTAGGCGCAATGGTTTCAATCGTAGCAGATTCCACTGCCAGAACTTGCACTTTTATAATATTGCCAAGTTCCTCCCACTCGCGCTCTATAAGCTCGGTATACAGCCCTGCTGCTTTGCGTGAATGGAGGTCGTTAAGGCTTGCTAGGCAAAGGCGTAATCCTTCTTGGAAGATGTTATATGCTTTGGGCAGCACCTCTTGCTGCATTATTTTTTCTATATAAGTGTTAGAATGGAGCATTGTGTAGCGTTCGGCTTTTAGCTGTGGTATAAGGTCATTGTTAAGGCTATCTAATTGCCCGCTTATATACGTGAGTGCCTGGTCTGTTAAAATTTGTTTTTCCAGTAGTATGGGGTTCTCTTTATTGAATTTATCTGCAAGTTTGCCTGTGGCGTCTTCAAATTCTTTTAGCCGTGATGCAAGCACTTCGCAAATGCCCGATAGCAAAAGGCTAACAGTCGGCTCTTCATGGCTTATGATGCCTGCAAGGTCAATAATTTGCTGATATGTTTCCATGAGTGTTACCAGCCTGCTGTAAGTGTTTTCGTCACTTGTACCAAGACGCGAAAAGCGAGCCGCACTGCAAATTAATGTTTCACAGGCTGCTCGCTTTAAATTTTCAAATAATTCATATGCTTGAAGTTCTATGACTTCTTTAATGGCATCGTCTAAACTTATCCAGCTTTTCCACAGTGCTTGCCGCTGGATATCACGTTTTGCTGACATATTTAACTTTGCCCCTTACACCCTAGCTGTTATACAACTCATCTACAGAAAGTTCCGTTACCACACCGTCAGTTGACATGCTGCGGGCTGTAACTTTTAGCATATTATCTTGCCCTATATGGAACACTACTTTAACCTTTTCTTGTCCTCGTGGCCCCTGTGGAATTCCTCTTAAAGATGTACCCGCCAGGCGTTTCATGCCCTCTTGGTTTACTTGTTTGCTTTCTTTTAGGGGCATGGTGCTCTCGTACACAACAATTGCCATGCTGGTTACATTGTCAAAGTTGGTCATCAGTGGCTCGGATGCATCTATAGTTAAGCCATCTTTTGGAATATCCTGCCCTGCTGGTACAATTTCCATAAAACGGCGGCCTGCAATTTCAAGCCCAAGTGGGTGAATTGTGCGCTCTTGCACAACCGGCCCGCGTACAGTTGGCATCATAATCATATTACAGTAGTGGGCCGCACCCTGAGAGATGCTAAGTGCCGGGCTTATCCGGGATTTAAATGGTTTCTTTTTAAAACGCTCGGTAATTTTTTCGCTTACATGCAGTATTGAAGAGCTTCCGCCAACTAAGAAGATTTCGTCTATATCGGCTTCTGTTAGTTTCCCGGCGTCTAGGCAGTGGGTTACGCATGTTAGCGTCTGCTCTATCAGGTCGCGAACGGTTTTGTCTTGGAACTTTTCAAAAGCCTCCGGACTGTCACCAAGTGGGTTTTGACGTTTGTGGGACAGGAACTGTTCCCGGGTTATTTCCATATTGATATTAACAATGCGCGGTTCCTGAATTAACGGAGCCAGGGCTATTTTTGTAGTTTTCGATTTAGACAAGCGCTCTTTTGCCTGTGTGGCAGCCTGCTGCAAGCGTACACGTGCAACCTTCTTTTGGCGTTTTGATACACCATCGTCCGCATCTTCATCAAAGAGGTCTATTTCTTCGCTAGTCAGCTTTTTAAACTCTTCGTAAACCATATCCATTATAATCTTATCGATATCGTTGCCCCCAAGGTTGTTGTCTCCATAGGTGCTTACAATGGAAATCGTCGGCTCGCCGGCTTCTTCTATTTTAATTTCTAAAACACAGGCATCAAAAGTGCCGCCGCCAAAGTCATATACAAGTACTTTTTTGTTAGAATCTTCGTTTACCGCATAGGAAATTGCCGAAGCGGCGGGCTCCAAACGTAGATATACGCTTTCCGGATCAAACCCTGCTAAAATGGCGGCATCCTTGGTCATTTTCTTTTGCTTGTCTGTAGAGTTTGCCGGTACTGTTATAACGCAGCCGGAAAACTCGCCAGATATGCCAAGTTCCTCTTGGGCGTATTCGTCTGCCTTTTGTTTTAGGCAGCCTAAAATTTCCCCTGCAATTTGCTCTGGGGTAAATTGAAATTCCTTATCGTCGACCTGAATGGTTATTTTTTGGTCGCTGCCCAGGTAGCGTTTGATTGACAAAATTGTAGACATTGGGTAAATAATCGCTGCCTCTCGTGCTTGCACGCCAAAAATGCGGGATAATTTGTTTTCGTCCTCTGGGTCGGATTCGAACTGAATTGCTGTTGGAAAGATATTAGATCCATCAATTGGAATGGTTTGTGCCACACCTTCCTGAAAATTGTAGATACTTACCACCGAGTTTGTTGTACCAAAGTCTATGCCAAGAAATAGGCCACGTTCTGTATCTAGTCCTAAAGTACCCATGCTGTACCTCCTTGTGTAATTTGTGTATTGCAAATATATATACGTTGTTAGAAAGTGCTGGGTTTACTGTTTCCAGACTAATGATACCTCTTTTCTTAGAAACAGTCAAAGGGGGTGGGTGAAAGTCAAGTTTGTAATGGCGAAAGGGAAGAAAGCTCTGCTAACCAGCCATAGACAGCAGCATCGCTGGGCATGTGAAGTCCTTTGCGAGGAGATAAGGATACGGTCACCACCTGAGGGGCGTCGGGCAGGCAGTTGCGCTTAAATTGCTGGGAGAAGAACCGCTCGTAAAATGTTTTTAGCCAGTGTAGAATTTCTGCTTCATCATATTTGCCTTCAAAGGCATTTTTTGCGAGTTCAAAAATTGCTGTTGGTGTTTGATGGCGTCCTAACATATGGTATATAAAAAAATCATGCAGTTCGTATGGCCCGACTAATTCTTCTGTATTTTGTTCTGTTGGCAGTAGCTCTGGACTAACTTTGGTTGCTAAAATACGATGCAAAACTTTCTTTTGTTCTTGTAACCGCAACGGATTATCCTGGCATGGATTTAAGAACTGCAGGTTTTCGGCAATATGCTCCACCAATTTTCGTACCAGTGTTTTTGGCACTCCTGCATTAACTGCATACATGCTCATATGGTCTCCGTTATAGGTTGCCCAGCCTAGTGCGAGTTCAGACAAGCTTCCGGTTCCTACTACAATGCCGTTTTCTTGATTGGCTACATTCATTAACAGCATGGTTCGCATGCGTGCTTGGGCATTTTCAAAAACAATGTCATATGTGCATTGAGGGTGGCCAATGTCTTGCAAATGCTGAGTAACAGAAGGGGTAATGTCTATCTCCCGGCAGATTATGCCAAACGCCGTGCACAGGCTGTGCGCGTTGGATTTGGTATGGGCAGACGTGCCAAAGCAGGGTAGGGTAATTGCTGAAATTTGGGATAAGGGTTTGTTTAGCATTTTAAAGGCGCGTATAGATACGAGCAGCGCTAAGCAGCTATCTAATCCGCCGGAAATGCCAATTACAGCAGTTTGGCTTTTTGTAGTGGCTATGCGTTTTGCAAGCCCTGCTGCTTGTATGTTTAAAGCCTCTTCAGGGTTTTTGCATTGTGCAATAAAGGGGTGGGGGGATGTGCTTGGTTGGAAGAAATTATAATTCAACTGGTCCGATTTCCGGACCAGTTGAATTTTTTCCGGTAAAAAAACTTCCGTAACTGCAAACCCATCGCCAAATGGCGGTGACTCTTGTAATACATTTCCATTTGCGGCAATTATATTATGGCCGGAAAATACCATATCTGTTGTGCTTTCGCCATATCCAGCGTTTGCTTGTACATATATGCCCGGTTGAGATTTTTGCCGTGCAATATCTCGCCTAAAATGAGCACTGCCAACAATTTCTGGAGTTGCAGAGGGGTTTAGAATAATAGGTGCGCAAGGTTGGCTATCATCCTTTGCGTCTATTGCAAATGTAATTTTATTGACGGTAGTAAATTGTGCATCTGTGGCAAAGGATATTTCTCCTCCGTTAAAATGAATTGTTTTTTCATTTGGCGGCGCAGCAAAATGCTTCGATACTTTTGGCACAAGGCCTAAAATTTTTCCGTAGGAAAAAACGGCTACAGCATTGTACAAACTGCCGTTACAATTTATTGGTAAGCCCACAGCAACAGTCATATCAAAATGACGGCTTGTGTTTATCAATTTTAGCAATGCTTCCTTTGCACTATTTATCAGTGTGGACTGTAAAAACAAATCACCACAAGTGCTGCCGGTAATGCATAGCTCCGGCAGGCATAGCAACTGTACCTGCTGATTATTAGCTTTTTTCATGAGTTCAATAATTTTGTCTGCGTTGTAGCTGCAATTTGCAACTTCTATCTTTGGCGTTGCCGCCGCTATTTTTATATAATTGTTATGCACGACTAACACGTCCTCTGGGTTGATTTGTATTATTATACCCATCCTCGGCTGTTTATTTCAAGTTGATTTTTATATAAGTAAAAGCTGCCGTTGGAATCATTATGTTGTGCGCAAGAGACACACAAAGATTTTGTCGAAAAATCACTATATTGCTATAGACAAAACTAATTTTATCCTTTAATATGGCAATACAAATAGCTTGTTGGAAATCCATCAAGTTGCCTAAGCTAAAACATCCAAAAAAATAATTTTCAGTGAGGCAGTACATATGCAAAATGTTGAAAAGAGGTGATTTTGAATGAAAGAACTTATTATTACAATTATTTAAAACCCCTAGCTAATATCTGAAGTTTTCTCCGAAAAAACATTCAATATGGCTAGGGGCACAATAAAAAAATAAAAAGAAAGGAACATGAAGATGGATTTAACCTATGCAGAGTTCCTTGGATGCCTAAGTTTGCCGGATGATGCCTTGGCAGATGCAGTAAAAAGCGGTCTTATCTCAAATGCTAATTGGGATTGTGACGATGGCGGGTATGAAGACATACCAAATTATGCAGTAGCATATGGTGCCAGAACTGTGTTGTTAAAATTGTTTGATAAAAAATACGGCGCACTGCTTAACAAAGATGCTTCCTCTGACAAGATTATCATGCCGCCGGTATTTATCACAATTTAATGTGTTTTTTATTAATTCAACTGGTAACGCTCTGTTGCCAGTTGAATTATTTTTACTCCACCACCATGCGGTTAATTTCTTTTTTAAGCCGCCCAATAATCTTTTTTTCTAAACGAGAAATATAAGATTGGGATATACCTAAAATATCCGCAACTTCTTTTTGAGTTTTTTCCTCTCCGCCGCCGCCGGTAAATAACCCAAAGCGTAAACTCACAATTTGCTTTTCTCTATCATTTAATTTTTCCATAGCGGTATTAAGAAGCTGCTTATCCACCTCATCTTCCAAATCTCGGGATATGATATCTACATCTGTGCCAAGTATGTCTGACAGCAGGAGTTCGTTGCCCTCCCAGTCCACGTTTAGTGGCTCATCTATAGAAACCTCGCTTTTGGTGCGGGTGTTTCGCCGTAGGTACATAAGAATTTCATTTTCTATACAGCGGCTGGCGTAGGTTGCAAGTTTGATTTTGCGGTCTACGCTAAATGTGTTTACCGCCTTTATTAGACCTATTGTGCCTATAGAAATTAAATCTTCTACATTTATTCCGGTGTTTTCAAATTTGCGGGCGATGTACACTACAAGTCTAAGATTGCGCTCTATGAGCGTTGCCTTTGCTTGAGCGTCTTCGTTTGTGCCAAGCATTGCAAGTACGCTTGCTTCCTCCTCCGAAGGCAGGGGAGCGGGTAATACTTCGCTACCGCCTATGTAGTAGCTGCGTTGGTCGTCTTTCAGTGCAAGTGCGTTAAAAATTAAATGTCGTGCCTTCTCATACAATGCGCCTAACATGGTGAGTTACCTCCTATTTTAAACGGGGTGTTATGCCCAAAACTTTTAAGCCTGCAGTGAGGATGCCAACTCCGGGCCTAGCAGCCCTTGATAGCGCCCATCGTTGCATAATTTATCGTTGTAAATGCCTATGATTACATTTGCTAAAGTGCCTTCTACTTTTACTATGTCTGGCCTAAAGCCTATCAGCATACCATTAGACCGTCCAATGCTTGAAAATGGTATCATGCGAATGCGCTTGTAAAACGTGTTTTCTTGGGTAGACATGAGTCCGGTTAAGTTGTTCTCTCGCTTTTCATAAAATAATACCCTTAGGCAATCTGGCAGAAATTCCTTCACATGCTCAAATTCCGCAATGATTACCGGAGATTGGCTTAGAGGGTCTTTTAAACTGTGGCCCGTATCTACTAATGCCTCAAAAGACGTGCCGCATCCCTCTACAAAAACTTGCACATTACATAACATTTGGCGTTTTAAGGTATGCTTCTCGGCGATTTTTAACCCAAGTTTTATAATGCCATAGCTTAAAACTGTACCCAAAAGCACAATTTGCCAAGAAATGGCGCGAGTAAACCCACCCAAATCATTTGCGATAAAATACACTGCATAAGGAATGCCTGTTAAGAAGAATAATGCCATCCCAAGCCCGCCAACAGTAAAGGAAACAATGTACGCCACCAGCATTAATTTTATAAATGTCCGAAAACCCTTTAGGCGAAAGGCGACTAAAATACCGGCGGTAAGTATTACAACAGAGGAGAACACCACGTTTATAAATCGCAAAGATTCCACTGCAATAAGTAACGTATATAATAGGGCCATTAAGCCCGACCCGGCAAAAAGCCAGCGCATTTTTTTCCTACTATTACGAATTATTTTTGATACAACCCACAGCACAAAAGTGTTCATAACAAAATTGATTAAAAAAAGCATGTCGGCGTAAAGTGTCATAGGTCTCACCTCTTTAGGAAGTAGTATAAATGTGAGAAGTGAAAAAATTTGTCAGATGGTATACTTGTGGGAGAAAAGTTTTTTTAGGAATAGTTAGATAATATATAAAAACGACATAGATACTGGGTTTTGCAGTGGCTATGCCGTTTTTATATTATCTTGTAATTCACTCAACAAATTTGACTAGTGAATTTTCGATAAACCCCACACTCTCAATTATGCGTGAATTGATGAAATCTAGCCATTGCTCATTGCTGTATTCGCAGTAATCTATCTTCTTATACGTGTACTTCGTTTTGGTATTTACAAATTCGTCAGACCACCCTTTGAATGCGTGCTCTTTAGTTGCTGTTAATATATAAAAATAAGTGTCGCTAAAAATAAATACCATATGCAGAATATACTTGGGCAGACCATCGTTTTTAGGGGTAAAACGGAATGTGTGTGCATTTGGCAGATCACGATAGTTTGTTGCTGACGAATAACTCACTGGAATGGTTCGAGTGCTATTCCATAAATATCCCATTGAGGATTTGACATCTTCTGCGCCTGTTTCAACGGTTACATGTAGCCTTTCCGTATTTCTCCTATCGTAAAGAAATTTAACAATAGCAGGTTCTTCGCTGTATGAGTCATAGCCGTTTGAGATATAGCTAAACTCATAATAATTCGTGAACCACGATTGCGGAGCAGTTGTTTCAGTATTAATTTTTTCAATTTCTTCGAAAATAACCTTTACAGCATCTAATGTTCTATATCGAGCCAAGTACGAATCAACTTTACTAGATTGCTCTACCAATACGTTAGTTTTATTTTCTTCTGGTATAGAGGTTTTGTTAAATTGGCCCGCGAAGGTCAATAAGGCTTCTGTCGGTTCGGAGAAAACAGCTCGCAAATCGCCTTGGTTCGTGAATTGTGGTTCTTGCTCTGTGTTTGCAAGGAATTTATCTCTAATGCGGTTTTGGATTTCGCTATATCGTATAGTAGTTTTAGCATTTGCTGCGACAGAATCTACAAAAGCTTTCGTAAAGTAGCTATACCCGCCATTTTTCGGAGCATATGAATATTGTGTGATTTTTGAGGATGACATAAAATAGACATCATTAATGCCTTTAATTTCATGCGCGCTGCTATTAGAAACACTCGTTGCGTTATGTGATTTAATATAAGGTATACCCGAGTTGCAAGCATCCACCACTTTAACATATACTTTCGGATTTTTAGCCCTAATAATCGCATCCAGCTCCGAATGTTTCAACGCTGTGCTATTGATTTGACCTTCCGCTGTATCTGTTAGCCACAAAACACTTTCGTCATCAGTTCCAAAGTTTAATCCACCATGCCCACTAAAATAAAAAAACACCTCGCCCACATCTTGTCCGCTATCCTCTGCGAGAGCGGCTTCGATGCCTTCCAAAGCTTGCCGGCTATTTGATTTTTCATCAAGTCTAACGACTTTGTATTTATTAGTAGCTTCGAGCAGTTGACACATTAACTCTACGTCTTTTTTGCAAGCATCTAAGTTATCCGCATTTGCGTACTCTGAAACACCCAATAAAAAAGCAAAATTTATCAAGTTGCACTCACCCACTTCCTCATTATCACTTCTTAAAAACAAACAAAAATTCATGCGCCAGTAGCAAAAAATTTGTTGAGCTACAATAGATAGGTAACAAAAAAAGAAAGGCTTCAAATCCGAAGTGATAAAATGGAATCACCACAACGCCATTGTCACAAGGAGAAAGAAGTCTTTCATGGATATAATAACACAAAACGCCAATCATCGAAAAAGAATGTTGAATTATTACGAGCAACACGGAGCAACGCAAACAAGTCTCCGGTATAAAATTAGCCGAAAAACAGTATATAAATGGCTGTCACGATATGACGGCACGTTAGAAAGCTTAAGAGACAGAAGCCATCGCCCACATCGTAGCCCCCAAGCCCATACAGAAACGGAAATAGTGCTAATAAAAAAGACGCTTAAAAAGGTCAAGTGGCGTGATTTACTCCTCGGATATCAACTACTTTTGACAAAGGGGTATAGTCGCAGCTATGGAGGATTTAAGCGGGTTGTATCCAAGCTACGAGAAGAAAAGCCTTGTAAAACAAAGCCAAAAAAGAAGCCCAAGCCATACACACGAGCCGAATACCCTGGTCAAAAGCTGCAAGTTGACGTTAAGTATGTACCAAGCAAATGCGTATCAACTGGTCAAAAATACTATCAGTTCACGGCGATAGATGAATGTACAAGATGGACATATCGTCAAATGTATGACGACAAAAGCAGCTATAGTGCGAAACGTTTTTTAATAGAATTAATCCAAGCCGCACCGTTTCCAATACGCATGATACAGACAGACAACGGTACAGAATTTACCAATGCTTTACTTGTTACAAAGTCAGAGCATAAAACACTTTTCGAGCAAGCCTTGTATAACCTTGACATCATCTACAAGCGAATCCGTATAGCCACCCCGCGACACAATGGTAAAGTAGAGCGTCAGCATCGCACCGACCAGTTACGTTTTTACGATAATCTAAAAATGGTTTCGCTAGCGGACGGAAGGCAGAAACTAGCCAACTATCAACGCAAGTCTAACAACTACATCATGACATGCTTAGGGATGCAATCCCCAAACCAAGTTTTGAGCAAATATTTAGCAATTATGTAATAAGACCTTGGGGGCTGCCAGCCCCCAATACCCCCGGCAAGCGCGCGTGCGCTTGACCACGGTAGGTACTGTTTTATCATTTTTTCGTTCTGTAACCCATCATTGACGCTTTAACAAATTCATGCGCCAGTAGCAAAAAATTGCACTTGACACTATTCGTCTTTCAATGTTCTGTTGCTTTACAATTGTGTTGCTCTTTAATTATAACTTCCTTTAGCATAAATCCGGCACCCTCAAAAATTCTCGTCACATCAAAACGCATTGGGATAACGCAACCCTTTTGCGATGTTTATCATTTTCCTGACCTCAGGAAAATGGTATAAAGGTCTACGCTTCAAAAATAACTTCGCCTGTATTCCTTATATGGTCTAAAAAACCGCTGCGGTTACAAGACTCATCCAACATATGCGGTTCAATGTCATAACTAACATTTTCGCACAGCCTTATTAAACGTCCCCACTGTTCCAGAAAGTCACCTTCTACATGGTCAAAAATTACTGCAATATCTATGTCACTGTCTGCGTGTGGTGTACCGTTCACATATGAACCAAAAAGAATGACCTGTTTTGGGTTATGTGTCTGGCGAATAACTTGTGTGTAGCTATGAGCTATTTCTCTAACCGTGCTTTTATCCAACATAGAAATTCCTCCGTTTCCCTTAAAAGATTGGCACAGTAATCGCTTGTTAGTATCGTAGCAATTTTTGCCTTGTATTCAGGGTATCGTGCTTCAATTTGCAAGGGCATCAGCTTGCCAAGTAAGTTTTTTTGATGTTCACTCAGGTCATTATTGAGATTTGCCATATTTGCTAGCTTGAGTAAGTGATGGATTTTAGGTACGTCTTCGGTTATGCTTGCCACCGTAGCTTTCAATGCTTTTTCTGCGATTAAATGGCAAATGAATCCCATCCATAAATAGTCCTTTGAAGCGTGTAAATTCTTTGCCGCTCGAAGGTCATCGTTGCACAGCTCAATCCAGTAATTAACCTTATCAACCAAATCTGTCACCTTCCATATAAGATTTCTATTACAATTATACCCTATTTCAATGCCAAATGGTGCTTATATTTTTATCGCAATATTACTCTAAATCGTTCGTGGCAAACTAATTACAAACTCAGCTCCCATTTCCGGGGGCTGTAAATTTTTTGCAGTAATTTCTCCCCCCATATTTCTAATAATGTCACGGCTAATTGCCAGCCCCAGCCCCACATTCCCATCTTCGCCCTTGTGGAATCGTTTAAATATATGAGGCAGGTCACAGGAGTCAATTCCATTGCCATCATCTTTGATTGCAATTTCTAACTTGCCCTCTTTTACATAGCAGTTTATCTCAATATATTCTTTCGCGTAGCGGATGGCATTTGATAAAATATTAATAATCGCCCGCTCAAGCTTTTCTTCATCCGCTTCTATGGTGGCGGTTTCTGCGGTAATCATAAATTGCTTTTCACTTTTTGCGGCAATGGGTTTCATTCTCTCCACACAGTCAAAAAGCAGGTGCTTTACGTTAATGGTGGATATTATTTCGGAAGTCTCTATGCCGCTATCCATTCGGGATACATATAAAAGACCGCTAACAAGATCAGTCATTTTTTG
>Ga0123352_10017241_pt1 | contig 11515 bp, 7 predicted proteins | sample TergutLab28metaG_FD_89700 | JGI IMG/M metagenome (GOLD analysis project Ga0123352, IMG submission 89700) | Labiotermes labralis P1 segment gut microbial communities from Petit-Saut dam, French Guiana - Lab288 P1 | ecosystem: Host-associated > Arthropoda: Insects > Digestive system > Gut ...
ACACAAAAGGTCCGATCAACCTGTTACCAAGCACACCACACCATACATTCACAGAAAATCTCCTTTGGAAGTTGGTTACACGTGTCTCATGTGGATTTTCATGGGACCACGTACGCACATTCCCTGAATTATTTATGCCGTCCCGGGTAAAAGACACTTCATCTGTGAATAAAATGACGCTTAACAGTTTGGGATGTGCTGTTATCCAGCGGCACAAATCCATACATTGAGAATGGTCGCCTGGTTCCAGATGTTGTACCCTTTGATCATGGTAAGGATATAAATCTTCCTCATGTAAAGTTCGCCACACCTGCATACATGATACGCCGATGCGAGAGGCCATTCTATGAGTGGTCAGACGTGGACTTCTCTGAACCATCTCAAGAATGTTCTCTCGTGTGTTAATCATTTGTACCACCTACCTTTCAGACCACACAGCAACACTTGGAAGACCGCCAGTATCACGCAATGTCTGGTTAATACGAGTAAAAACACCTCTAGACGGAATCCTTCAGTCGGGAAAACGCCTTTGGTGTTCTTCAACAGCAGCACGTGCATTGGCGTTGCAAAATCCATACACAAAATGCATGTCACAATATTCCACGTGGGAAAACACAAAAGGCATTCTTGCAACACCATGCAAGCAACTAACCGTCACGCAGGCACGATTAACACTGCATTCCAGTCTCAAGGACATTAGCACTCTCGCGTGATGCATCAGCTGTGCAGGTTGCTGTATTTGGAAAAGCAAGAAGCCCCCACTTTTCTCTGGCCATTATCTCCATAACCGTTCAACCTTGGATATAGGTGTTTTGGGTTATATCGGTATACTTTAACATAAGGAACACTCTCCCGAAGTCTGGTACATTTCTCCTGGGACACCCTGTATATACACACACACACACACACACAAATACATATATGGAGATTGTTTAGTCCAAACAGGACTTCGTATGAAGTTGGAATCACAAGAAGGCTTGGAAACACATCTCACAGGGAAACAATATTTAGAAGTACTCGTGCCACAGGCTTACTCTACATCCAGAAACTTAAAAACAGTTACACAAACTGGGAATCCAAGTAGATTTTCAAAGCACCCACAGATGTTAAAACTCTGTACATCCAGTTATAACAGTGCTTTTCAACCTCTTCCAATGAATGACAGAGCCTGGAGGTCCAGGGTCAGAATTCCAGCCTTGAAATCAGCCATCATGACTGTGGTTTGTAAGGTTTTCCTCAGTCCTTCCAGCAGACAACTGTAGGGACAGGACCTTCGGTCAGTCCACAGTTGTTTCCTTCTACATCTTTCCTATTCAATGTTCACAACATCCTACCATATCATGCTGTAAACTGACATGTCTAAAAGCAAGAAAATTCCTATTAGATCAAAACTGGAGATAACAACTGGTGAGTCCAAAACTCCAGCTATGATCCAAATAAGGGTCACAAAGGATCACCAAACATAACATTTAATGTTCAGAAGTGCAAAACAAAATGTCTTGAAGGCTCGCAAGTCCTATGGGTGACAAGTTTATGGCCAAAACAAAAAATCATTACTTCAAATGCACTGACAATACATTAGTGAATGTGTCAGAACAATAATTTTGAACGATGAAATGGTAAGAATTTTGACGGAACAGTTATGACCCATTCCAAGGTCCAATCCCAGCACACCCTAACAACAAACAGCAAAACCACAGAAAACTTACAAGCAATAGAGCCAGTAGTGCAGCCATAGTTCAAAATTGGTGCCTCCCACAGCCAAGTCAATAGTGCTACAGATATACAGACCTGCTGACAAGAGGTGGGACCAGTGACTTCTACTCTGCATGTTATACTAACAGTTACGCAACTAAGATGTTAATAAGGGTCGAACTTCTACTATGAATAGGGGAAACACACAAGCCCACAAAATGTCTACATGCAAACATCCTTGAAAGAGACTACTTGGAGTTGATACAGTCTTTTTACAGCTTAACAAAACCATGAAGTGATCCAGTGAATGTGTGTGTATCAAATTAAGCATGTAAGCAAACTACATTTTCATCATATATGTACATGGGTTGATCCAAAATTTTCCATACTGGTGCCGCCATCTATACAGCAGTTGTGGTAGTGTGAAGCACTGGTAGATGGTATGACTACCATGTTTAACGAGTCAGCGTGCCAAGTTTCATGTAGGTAGGATGATGTGGACAGTTTTTACACGTGTTTGTTTGGAGTTGTGTACGTGACCCGTGGCGATTTTCACGATGGATCAGAGAAAGGAACAGCGAGTGTGCATCAAATTATGTGCCAACCTTGGGAAAAGTGCTACGGATACCCTCAAAATGATTCATCAAGGTTTCGGGGACCAAACCTTGAGTTGTACACAGGTGTTTCAATGGCATTACCAGTTCAAGACTGGTCACACATCAGTTGACAATGATGAACACACAGGGAGACCCATAAGTTGCACAACTCCTGAAACTGTTGCACGAATTCAAGAGCTCATCCGTCAGGATAGAAGTTGGACCATTCGCGACATTGCTGAGGAGGTGGAAGTTGGTTATGGGACATGCCAGCGGGTTCTGACGGAAGAATTGGGCATGCACTGTGTCACAGCCAAATTTGTTCCCAGGATCCTGACAGCTGACCAGAAGCAGCAGTGTGTCAACGTCTGCACTAAACTTTGTCAGCTCGCCTCAGACGATGAAACATTCTTGTCTAGGGTCATCACTGGTGATGAGAGCTGGGTTTACAGTTACAACCCTGAGACAAAGCACCAATCCTCCCAGTGGAAAAGCACCACATCACAAAGGCCAAAAAAGGCCAGACAGGTGACAAGCAATCTCACGAGCATGATCATCACTTTCTTTGACATCAAGGGGATTGTGCACAAAGAATTTGTCCCAACAGACTGAACTGTGAATTCCAGGTTCTACTGCAAATTTTTGCGGAGACTGCGTGAAAAAGTGTGAAGACATCGCCCCCAACTTTGGCGAGAACAGACCTGGCTGCTTCACCATGACAATGCCCCATCTCACACTTCCATCCTCACCCACCAGTTTCTGGCGAAAAACAAAATTGCTGTTATCCCCCACCCACCGTACTCCACTGATTTGGCACCCTGTGACTTCTTCCTTTTTCCAAAAATGAAACTGAAGCTGAATGGATGCCGGTTCGATACCAATGAGGAGATCCAGGCCGAATCGCAGAGAGTGCTTGACACTCTGACAGAAAAGGACTTCCAGGAAGCATTCCAAAAATGGAGGAGACGGTGGGACCGGTGTCTATATGCAGGAGGGAACTACTTTGAGGGTGACGGCGGCCAATAGGCCTTATGATGAGTTTTATGATTTTTACAGCGTCAGTCCGGAAAATTTTGGATCAACCCTCATATATACAGAGCAGGGATAGGGTAGTCATTATAGTGACATGACTATAGGCTGGATGATCTGGGGACCAATTACAGGCACAAGCAAGAGATTTTTTGAGAACTGTGCTCTTCTGGGCTATAATGCAGTGAGTAGTGTTAATTACTTGCTGATGTTTCAGGACAACCTACTGGTCCCATCTTCTTGGATTCTTAACCCCTGAAGATGGGACTGACACATTGTCCCAAAACATCGGAAAGGAATGAATACTCACTGTGTCATAGCCCAGAAGAGTGCACTTCTCATCTACTGAAGCTTGAAATCACACAAGAGATCTTTTCTCTTTTCCAGAACATCATGACCAGCTCTGCAGCCCACCCAGCCTCCTGTTCAATTGGTACAGGTGACCTTTTACAGTGGGTACAGCAGCCAGGATATGAAGCTGATCATTCATCTCCCACGTAGGCAGGTTAAAACTGAGTGGAGCTAACTTTACCTTTGTATAAGCAGTTTCAGTTTTCTGACATCACATCCACTTTCCTTTTCCATGTTATTTCTCAAGGACCAACATATCTGTGTGTGTTCACTCTCACAGACTACCAGAATGTTAACGACATATTAAACTGGCATCATTTCATGAGCATATTCTGACTTACAATTCATTCTAAGAATCAGCATGTACAGTTAAATATGATGAAGTACATTACTTTGAAACAGAATTGTTGATATGAAAAGCAAACCAGACATTACAAAGCAGAGTCAAGGCCAGGGTACTCACCATAGGCTGCAAGTGTGGGAACTGAACAGGGACATTCATGGTAGACATCCCTTGGCCCTGAAAATAGTACAGCACATTGCCACCTTCATGCTCAGGCCATTGAGAAAAACAGAAAAATAAATCAGAACACTAACAAACCTAAAGAACTAAAACAAGCAGCAGGGTATTGCAATGACAAAATGATAACAACAGAAGCCTCACCATAGGTCTGTAACCTGCACCTGTTGTGGCAGCCATTGGTTGTGGGCTCCAGCCAGTGCCACCAGGTTTCGCCACATTCTTTGGTGAATTCCACTGGACTCCTCTACAAAAAATAAAATAGAAAATGTGTTCTGAGTTCTTCTGGGATGTGGTGCTGCATCACTGGACATTTGGTGTATGACGTTTCAAGAAGGTGTGGCAGCGTCATTTTCAAGATTATTATTATTATTACTATTTGAAATACATTTGTAAAACACATTCAGTCAATGTAACTATAGGACTCTTCTTGTTAAATCCTCCACCCTTCAGTTTCTAGAAGACAATGCCATCCAGTTTCTGAGTAAAAATAAATGCCTACATCTGTCATATTATGTAACATGGCCAAGATTACTACGAATTATGCCTTCTTATGCTCAAGTTTCTGACTAACCTCTGCTAGTCCAAAAGGAATTCCATTTCTGACAATAAATATCTGTAAGTGGCCTAAGTGGGCCACACTGCCCTGTTACCTAATTATGGTATTAACAAATTTACATATCCCTCAGGAACAGAACTGTATTCACCATGTGTACCCAAAATGGTTCTATAAGTTTGAATAAGCAACTGTACTTACTTTACTGTCACCTGACTCCCCTTGTTGATGGACAGATTCTGTGCAAGAGATGCGAGACTGCTGTCAAGATCACCAGTTAATACCTTCCCGGTTCCTGGGTCACTAGGATGTGCACCTCCTGCAGTCCCTGCACCTACACATGTTGGAATAACAACATGACATGACATGACATGACAATACATTATAGAGAGCAACAAGTGCCATAGTATGCTTGTTTATAAACCCAAACAAGCACAAGTATTATAAGGCCAGTGCAAGTTATCATTAACTTAAACCATGAACAACTGTGAGTCAAGTATTGTACAATAGATACTACTAGAATATAATTCATAAGAGAAAAGTTACTGGCTTAAATTATATACACATTAATTCAGATACAGAATTATACACTGCAATCCACAATAAAAATTCCAAACATTCCAAAATATAAAATTCAACAAGCTTTGCAAGCTGACTAGTTGAACATATTTATGACAACAGCTGTACAAGGAGTGTGTGTGTGTGTGTGTGTGTGTGTGTGTGTGTGTGTGTGCTGCTGCTGTTGTTGGTAATTCAATGAAAAAAACCATAGAAGTACATAGTTAACTTTTACTGAAACTGCTGAACAGTTCAATGTCTCACACGAATATACTCTGTATTTTCTCAGTATCTATAAATATTCACATTCAAAACCAACTCACCTGTAAATAGTTTTAATTATAAGGCAACTATTTTCAACCCTAAAATCGGGTCATTATCAGGCCACGACACAAGAACTTGAAGCACATACAGGAACTAAAAGCATATGGTGATCTCCCCCTTTTACATTAAAAAAAAATATATATTTTTTTATATAAGAGGAACTTTCCCACTTATGCTTTTAGTTCCTATATATGTTTAAAGTTCTTGTGTAATGGCCTGATGATGAACAGAGTATAAGGTCAAAACTGGGTGCCATATAAATAAAACAATTTATAAATGAGTTGGTTGTGATGGTGAATATTCATAGATAATGTGTTTGCTATACCAACGGGGGTGTTTCAAACAAAGTTTATCTGTATTTTCTCCTGACATTCAACTATCACGCAATTTACACATTGTGGTACATTACAGTTGGTTACAAACTGAATTTTATCTGTATGCTCAGTAGCTGTGTTAAGAGCAATTCACTGACAGGCTGTAATAACTTACAACACTTTTTTATAAATGCTGTACCATAAAGCCTCAGCAGCTGTAAGGCTTTCTCAATTTATGAAAACCATGAGGTTTCTGTACCATATCAGGACTCCTGACATGCACTATTCATGCATCCAAACAGTACTCAAAAGTACGGCACAACCACCCCAAACACTATATATACATATACACACACATGGGGGGGGGGTTTTCATTAGATGGCACTACATAACCCTGTTTGCGTAAGGCTGACAATCTACCACCATCCTGTGCCGTTGTCAAGAAATCTGGGAGCCTTAACTTCCTGGAACCCTCTGGGCCTGTCCAGGCCTATACTGGGACTGCTTTACCTTTTACATAACCCCGTTGGAAGTTTCCCCTCATACACCCAGCCGAGCAGCCAATAAACTACAAGCCCTTCTTCTCGCTAGTATATGTGAACTGTGGGTACTATTTGTCTCTACTCTATATTACGTTGACTGTTCTTACAGTGGACCACCAAAGACATTCAAAATGACATCTCTCTGCTTGCAAACAAATTTCAACGCTTCTTAAATTCTGAAACACTCAACAAAGACCTGCTGGCAAAATATTTTAAAACATATGACATATATTTTCCTCCATTTCTTCTGCCACATGCGGACCGCTGACATAAAATTTTCTTTCAGCACTTTTCTTCAGCAAGTACACCCATCTCCTACAGTTCCATACATTCAACAACAATTCCAAATTATGAAATCATTTTTATAACTGACACTGACTTGCTCGGTACATGAAAAGGAAGATGGCAGTGAAATATAGACAGTAATTTACTGTACGATGAATGTTCAGCATATCCTTTGACTACAATCACATGCCGTTCAGTACCATACATTACATTCTGAACACCAGTCCGCCATTAGGAAAAACAAACTGATCTGTGGTATCTTGTGTGCTTCACAGGAGACAGTGCCACATTCATGTTGGTGTTGAAATAGTTGGCCAGCTCTCTCTCAGTCATGTTTGCAATGTCTAAATTTGAAAATCTGGTGTGTGCACAAGTGTGTGTGTGTGTGTGTGTGTGTGTGAGTGCGCGCATGCACGCGCACGTACACACAAGAAAAATCCTGAGATGCAAAAAATCGTAAAGGAACAGCTACGAACAGGACACCAATTAATATGGGAAAATAATGATGATACGATTAGTTATTTCTTGTATACTATCAATATTCTTCATACAAATATGACAGGCTGTAAAGTGGGGATGACTTGACAGCAACAGTTGCTAACTGTATTTTCTGTGTGTAGCATGTTAGTCATACCAGCTGTGATGCCTCATGACCGTATGGTGTTGCTATCTTATAAGAGATAAAAAAAACCGACACAATACAGCAAAGTTTTCATAAAGTCCTCCACACCATCAAAGAAATTTTCGCTTCGTATCTTCCAATCCTTCTTCCAAAATCTTGGACTCAGATTCCTTGAAGTGCAGTTGCATTCTCACTGCCATTATCATTCATCTTTATCCATCCATAACTACTGCTCTAACACCTTTCTCTCTCTCTTGCACATACTCCCTCACTTGGTTTTCCATCTTGTAATTAGTATCACCAACGGCAGTAAACAAGGTACAAATTACATATGAAGTCCTTCAAGGATTTCTATTGTCTTCCATGTCTAATCACTGCATACTTAATTTTGCAAAAGCTTTGTGATTCTACTTTCAGCTCTTGCCTGATATCACAGTTTAAATTTTAATCCTTGCTGGTTCATTTTATTATACTTTATACAACACTGCTTTTACCACTTGATTTTTGCAATTTGAGGTATGCAACAAAAGACAGCTGATCCTAATGACCAGTCCCATTAGTACAAATAGCTGCCCTGCAAGTCTATTAAAGTGTTATACAACAGGAAAACACAAAATTTCCCTTGCTTCATAACAGTTCATTGGCCTGCGAGACACCCCTTTCTGTCTGTACCCAGTACATCAACACCTCTGATAGTTTACGGTTTTGACCTTCTTACAATGCAATTCCAACACAGCCTGTTATTGAACCACCAAAATTCTGGTCTTACCCTGGCAGGCATAGCAATTAAACCAGCTTTTTACCCCTTATTCATACATTAAACAACTGCAGCATTTTAATTTTTATTAAAGTGGGGTGGGTATTTAAAGTTTAGAACATGGGTTATGAAAAACATATTATTGGAACAGGAAGAGATAAAATTATGAATAAATGACATTTTGTGGAAAATAAAACACAGATTACGAAGCATATCTCAGAAAGGCAGTAAATTTCTTTGTTCCCTAAATATATAAAATGTATTTATAGTTTTTTTGCATACATTCTCATATGAGAACACAGATATTTTAAAGATTAAATTAGCATCCAGTTTACACGTCTACCTTTCCAAATGCCACCTTCCAACTAATTTTTTTTTTTAACTTTTTCAATCTCACATTATCATAGAGAAAGTTCCCAATGTATACAAAACATCTCATGTTATTATGTGTTACAGATTCTCTAGCAAGTACTCTTCCTCTTCTGGGATGTTATGCTGCATCACTTGGTAATTGGTTCCTGACATTGTAAAGCAACATAGTGGGCTCATTATGTCCAAACAGATTACCCAGTGATGTGGCATCATATCCCAAGAAAACAGAATCTTCAGCTATACCGCCGCAAAAACTTCAAACTTCGCAAAGGACACTTTCCTCTCTTGACCATCCTGTTTGTGTATGACTATGTAAATGTGCATGTCCCAAGCAATCACACAACACAATACCAGCAAATGAAAGCATCATTACATAAATCACAGTATCACTTATAATGCACAAGAGTGGGCAGAACTCAGGTAAGGTTCTGTGCACTTCGAACCTCAATACTGTAACCTACAGGGGAGCCCCATGGCAATACCAACTATCTTCAGAGCTCCTCTCACTTATTATCACAACTCAGTCCCTTTAGACCTGAAATGCACAACTATGTGAGTCAGGAATAAACAATTAGACATTTGAAAACTCATACTGTGTAAACCTGCATGTACCTGTGTATGTTTTGTAGATAGATCAGTGTTCTGGGGTTCCTGATTTTAGTGGTTTATTTTATGATGCTATCAGTAGTACCTCAGACTTTACAGCATCAATAACAAAATGTCTGGTGAATGGTAAACTGGGAAAGAACTGGAATGAAGTGAACATGGGCTAATTATGGTACCATTCTGACATTTGCCTGGAAGGACTAAGGAAACCATTACAAATGTCAGAACAGTTAGTATACTGGCCAAGAGTTAAACCAGGTACCCCATGAAGACAAGTCTAGAATATCAATGCTTAAACAACCCTTCAGTTAGGCTCCATAAAAATCTATTTAGAGTGGACATCAATACCCTATGGATTCTAAAGGTTATACACCATAATAGTATATCACTGCTACTAAGTTACAAATTTCCTCACTAATTCATAAAAAGTTGTGTGTACTTATTAAAATGTACAAATATACAGACTCAATTAGCCTAAATACCACTAAGCACTTTTCAAGCCAGTGTTAGACTGCATATAAATTGACTGTAACATAAAAAGTCACAAGTTTAAGCCACTGAACAATTAATGGAATAAAGAACACTGTGTGACAGATGATGACTGCTGTCATCAGTAAAGCAGTACTTGAGCCAACAAATACAAAATAAAATCTACTGAACATACCCCACCAAAGCAATACTACAATCACCAAGAATACAGAACAATGTTAAGTGATAAAATGAAGCAAATACAGTGAAATGCCAGTAACAAAAATGAAAAATGTACAGTAATTTCAAATTTACAAAATCCTTCACACTTGCAAACCATCTCCCTGTATAAATGGAGTAAGTAATGCTGAAATAAATAAACTTAAATTAACACAAACCAAGCACTGTTAAAGCATATGTAAGATTACTGGGGGAAGTAAAAAACCTTCAAAATGGCCAATGAAATAAAACCTTGAACATCCCTAAATTACTGCTTGGAACTTCTGTTATCACTTTACAATGCCTTTTTCATAAGTAATGGAATAGGGTCAGGCATATGCCAAGCCAAACAAACGTTTTTACAAAGACATTGTGTGTATGAAATTAATCCGAGACCTAACAATCATTTCTTGCCTACAAGACGCTGGATAATGAAACTAAAGAAATTTTGTTTAAACTCAAATGTGTTAGTGAGTGTCATTAGCACAACACCACATCGCTTTTGGTTCTCTTATGCAATTTCCACCAGCATTACCTGATAAAATTGATGCTTAGGTTTCAAAATTGCACTGGAACTGAAATTACTCATTTTATTAGTGCTGGTAATTCTGGAGTATAGAAAAAAAATTCAAAACAATAACCAATAGAGCTGGTACGTCTGAAGCACAGAAACAAAAATTCAAAGTAATAATTAATAAGTGCATTTTGTTGGTAGTTAATGAAAATTAATAAATATTCAACAACAAAAAAACCCATTGATATTACATAACTGGTTGACTAATCAACAAAGGAATGTGAAATAGATACAACATATGTCATTAACTCGTTCTGTCAGTTCTGATGGTGGCTGTGGTGACAGTGGTAGTGGCAGCAGTGATATGAAAAGAGATATGCAGTATCTCAGAACTTCCCCAACCAATGTGGACAATACCTTTTACCTAAATAAAAAGCGTTACACTGGACATGCACTATTCCATGTACAGTTCATGTTTCTACTACAGAGGGAGCTAAGAGTATGACAACCATCCACATATGTAGAAAAGAAGACAGAGAGGAAGTTACTATTCCAAATTAGCACGTAACTTTTATAAAAGATACAAACACATGAATTGGCACTGTACTTTACTACAGTGCACCAAATGTACAAAGACACATTACCACTACGCAGAGAAATTCAGCACCTCACACCTGCATGTACAAGATGAAAAAGATACACAAAGGTACTTCAAGATGCCATATGTAGTGAATCTGCATTCAAGATTTTTTGTTACCACAAGCAAATTTGGCTAACACCACAGCCTTCTACACACACAGAAAAAGAAGAGAGTCTTTTATATACACATTCTCCATGAAAACTTCAGTATGTTATAATGACTGTTTCAGAACATAATACATATCAACGTAATAAACAAATAGAACATGTTCACTGTATTTATTACTAACTGTGCACTATTACTGTACACTTTTTAACTGTAAGATGTAACACACATTTGTCTTGTAGAAGACTAATACCAACCTGAACCAATTCTATAGTTATCACCCATGTTATTCCACCTGGATAATTTATCATCACTACATATTATTAACAACATGGGGGGGGGGGGGGGGGTGCCCACCGGTCAAAACAACAAAAAAACAGGACCACAGAAGGAACCAGAACACACAAACGGCCCAAAATAAGTCCGGGGAAAAAAGCCAAAA
>Ga0123352_10017242_pt1 | contig 11515 bp, 4 predicted proteins | sample TergutLab28metaG_FD_89700 | JGI IMG/M metagenome (GOLD analysis project Ga0123352, IMG submission 89700) | Labiotermes labralis P1 segment gut microbial communities from Petit-Saut dam, French Guiana - Lab288 P1 | ecosystem: Host-associated > Arthropoda: Insects > Digestive system > Gut ...
TACTACTACTACTACTACTACTACTACTACTACTACTACTGCTAATAATAATAATACTGCTAATACTACTTCTGCCTGCAATAATAATAATAATATTCCTACCACAATTACTACTTGTACTACTACTATTCATACAACTACTACTACTACTATTCCTACCACAAGAACAACTACTACTACTACAAGTACTACTACTGTTACCACCACCACCATAACCACTACCACTACCACCATAACCACTACCACCACCACCATAACCACTACCATCACCATCATAACCACTACCACCACCACCACCACCACCACCACCGTAACCACAACCACTACCAGCATAACGACTACCAACACCACCATCACCATAACCACCACCACCAACATAACCACCACCATAACCACTACCACCACCACCATAACCACTACCACCACCACCACCATAACCACCACCACTACAACCATAACCACCACTACCACCATAACCACCACTACCACTAACACCATAACCACCACCACCATCACCATAATCACTACCACTACCACCATAACCACTACCACCACCAACATAACCACTAACACTACCACCAAAACCACTACCACTACCACCATAACCACTACCACCACCACGATAACTACTATCACCACCACCACCACCACCACCACTACCAACACCACCATAACCACTACCACCGCTGCCGCTGCCAACGTGCTTTCCTACAGGACGATTATAAAATTTAAGAAGTTGTTACACCCCTCAAATATTGTTTGTTTGCAATTCAGATACAGAGTTTGGCAGCCACAAAAATTATCACCTTGTTTGTTTTATCATTCTCACTACCGCTGCCAAGATGCATCTTCATGCTCTGGACCTGTCCCTCTGGTCCCAGGTGTTTCTGTGTTAAATGTGTGTACGCATTTCTTAAAATTTCAAGCCTTCTGAGATGCTAGGCCGTGTCGACTAGTAAATGGGTACTGATATTTTGGAGACGCACAGTGCCGCCGAAACGTCGGTACGTGTACCAGTCGCCACAACGGAATATGCCAGAAGACCAGAAACTACATCAATACCACTGTCAGAACCTGAAAATTTTTTTTGGATTTCCTGTTTCAGCCACAAAAGTTGGTCGGTAAACCAGAAGAAACGAGGCCACTTGAAGGACAGGCGAATGTAGTAGGATAATACTGAAACGGAAAATGTAAATTTAAATTTTCCCTGTACACGTCTTGAAGGCATGAAGGAGGAGTGGAGGTATGTCTCCACTCATTCTTAAATCTCGGCACTAGTTGGAGGTCTTAAACTCTCTGGAAAAATGCGACTGGCTGCTGTGAATGGTAATGAACCGTGATGTTGCTTTAAAGGCGTGGTATTATGTGGCTAGCTGAAGAACATGAGTTTCTGAAGGAAGACTGCCCTGTGGGGTCAGTGTGATACAGTGTCACTTAGTTGTTTAGGATAGGTACTTACTAAGTGCTTGTCTGAATGATCTGGTAGGCCTACAAATCCAGGACAATATGAGTATTTCTTTTTTAACTTTTAACTCTAGGTGGTGCATAACTGAAGAAATTTCTCGTTACACGATGCCCAAAATCCTTCTCTAACTTTATTCTTTTCGGGTCTAAATATTTCCAAGAGCGCCTTGTTTCAAAAGTAAGTAATGTATGTTCTTCCCTGCAAGTAACAGACCGTGTTGGTCAAGTTCTGTTACATTCGTCTCAAACTATGCATGAACTTCCCGTTTTGAGTTAAGAAAACTTTAAAAAAAAAGAAAGGTACGCTGTAAACATATTTTGTTACATGAAAACTGATTTGTGTTTCTTATGTATTTTTCCACCCACATTTCAATTAGAATTTCTGTATCGTCCACATATTACGTGTGGCAGAATCTTTTAAAATGCAGTTTTAGCGAATGTAGTTTATCACGCTACGCGTATGTATTAAATATGGCTGAGGCACTTTTTTCAAAATTAAACACAGTGTAGGCATGAAAACGTAATCATAAGAAAGACACCAGGCATGTGAACCCAGTCACAGTCAGTCAGTCAGTCAGACTGTGCAAGCTCAGACATGTACTGACAGTTTGGGACAGGAAACAAACAGTAGGAACACTGCACTGTCTGTTGTGCGCGGGACTGCGTTGTGATAAGTTGCAAGTGTTGTGTGTTCTTTGTAGTGAAGTGTTCTGTGTAAATCATCATGCCAAGGAAATGTTTAAAACATCTTGACACCTGCTGTTACGTGTGTGTGGTGAAATGACCTTCCAATTTCAGAGGGGTAATTTTACCCCGTTCATTAAGAAATATTGTGAGCTTAATTTTTGGTGTAAGGTGCGTTACCAAGATAAAATTTGGGCCCCTCGTCATGAAAAATATAATTGGAAAGTTCTGGGGGATTTAAAGGACATTGTCCTCTCACTTGGCTTGCAGTTTGGCTACACAAAGTTTTTTTGCTTTTTACGTGAGTGGGATAGTAGGTACAGGAAAAATTATTACATCCAGAAACAGTGTCCTTAACGAGAACAGTTTATTTCAGGGCAGAAAAAAGTAACAGATATTCAGTTAATCAACGCCGGAAAGGTTTATTTACCTCCCTTGCACATCAGACTTGTTCTCATAAAAATTTCGTCAAGGCATGGATCAAAATAGCGCTGGATTTATGGATTTGAAAAAAATAATGCTCAAATCAAAGAAGAGGTATTTGTCGGACCTCAAATAAGATAGTGAATACAGCACGTAAAATTTGAAGACTAACTAAATGAAGTGGAAAAGGCTGCGTGGAAATCATTCAAAAATGTTATTACCAATATTTTGGTACACATCATAAGGCAGAAAACGATCGTGGTATGGAGGCTGTCTTGTACAGTCCGACAGAGCTATGCTGGTGTGATATGCCTTTAAAGGTGCGTTTCTTAGATTTTCACTTAGACTTCTTTCCAGAAAATCTCGGGGCAGAGAGCGATGAGCACAGAGAGTGATTTCACCAGGACGTTTCCACCATGGAAAAGTGGTACCAAGGCAAGTGGAGTCCCAGTATGCTGGCTGATTATTGCTGGATACTTAGAAGATACGTTCCACAGGCAAAGTGTAGCAGAAAGCCATCCACTGTTACTTTTTAAGTAACGGATATCCTCTCTGGAATATAATGTACATAGAGGTTTTCTCAAATTCAAATGCGCGTCGCTTAAAACCCTTACATAATAGAAAACTACAAATTGAGTTCAGCGCAAAAAAGAAGTGCTGTTCGGTTTACATACTTTAATTCATGTGACAGAAAATAAAAATTATTTTGTTATTCAGTGTTATTGGATAGCTCCTGGAAGGAAAATTTCATCAATTTTTTATGCAGTGTGTCTCTTTGTTCAGTGGGAAAAACACCATCTCTGTGAATATTTCGGACATGACGTTATGTCGCTAGGTTATTTTTCCCTTCGTTTTCGAAGGATTCTGGTATCTTTATATTCAAGACCCGAGAGATTCTCCTTGGACTCCTCAACCCTAGGAAAAGTGGTGCCGGCGAAATGGTGGCAGAAACAGACCCAGTGACGGAGTGTCACATCTCAGAATACCCAACTCTCCAAAAACCGCAGTGGAAACCTCAAAGTTCTCAAACCAGGTCGTTGTTGCTTCATTCACCTTCATTCCTTAGGGACAGGAAGTACTATCCAATATAAAAGTTTCTATGTTTTTTTTTCCGTATGAATGTGAGATATATATATATATATATATATGTATGTATGTTTACAGCTTCTTTCCCATGTATTGTGTAGTGGGAATTTATCCCAGATCCATGAAACGAATAGTGGTTATTATGTAATGATTTTAATACATTGAAAAGTATTAATGTCACATCTTTCAATTTTTGATGTAATGGAGTTACTTACTTTACCACGTGACACTCTGTAATCCTAGGTGTTGGAAGTGTCGTTAAATAAATTTTAAGCTAAAATATGCAATCGAAAAAAAGGGAATGTGTTGTGCATAACTCTGGGTGTCGTGATGGAGCAAAAATCGAAAACGGTGTACATGACACACGCAGCTGAATAAATGAATCCCTCACATGAGAAGTTCGTAATAATTGTTGAACAAGTTTACAGATGGAAATTGAAAACACCCCGCCACACATTCGCCTCTAGGATGCAGCACATTTTGATTACAACGAATTTTTAAACAACACCAAACATTTCCATTGCGTTATTTGTCTACAGTTGTAATTAGTACTCACTAACATTGTGGGAGGATGGAGTTTGTTAAACTGCTCAGTATGTACGAGATGAAATTGGAGGAAGCAAGTGGTGTGGGGAGGGTAAAAGGGGATGAGAATTATTGGCATATGTCTGTACCTAAACCACCCCCTGTACAGTACGTGACGGTGTGACGATTGTAAAAGGTGTGACAGTAAAATCACACCCACAGCTGCGCGCGTGTCCTGTGTGCTAGCTTGTTCATATGGCATTACTGTGTGTGTGTACTTATATGTGTATGTTTGCATTTACATATGAATGACGAATTACAACAGGCCCCATTCTGACCTCCCTTCGAATCATCCGCATAGACACAAAATATGTCACACGCAGCAGTAACAGACCCCAGTAGCAGTTGAAGCACGCTGCCAACCCACCCTTTTGCTACAATAATACAGTTTCAGTATTCAAGTACGCATGGAGATGTGACATCTGGTGAACAACCATTCAGTGTATTTGTTGCACTTCTGTCTAATATTAACACAGCTTCTCACCACGCTAACAAGGTATGAGGTATATAAAAATATTTCTGCGCGTTGCTATTGCCTGCCGAGTGCCAGTGTGCAAGTGGAGAGGGATCATGTTATGCCTTATTAAGGTGCAGTTTCGCATATTTGGTATTATTCTGGAATTGTAATGTGCGTGGTTATAAATTTACCTACAGACAGGGATGAATAGGGTGCATTTGCCGCTTGTATTGTGGCATTATTGGCTGTTGCGAAGTTTTGTAGGGGTATGTATACCTTTTACTGTACGAATACAGCTATATTCCACCCCATATCTGGCTGAACTTGCAGTGCATACATTTTCACAGATTGTGTTGGGTTTCTAGGTCGTAACAGTTATTGCACCAAATATGTTTTAACTAATTAACTTCTGATAACAGAGTTAATAATTGGCAACCGGGCGTTAATCTCAAATAAATATATGCCCGACATTAAACCGCAATTTACTGATGCTGAGTATATTTCACCCTGATAAACATTTTATGTATAAATGTTTGATTTCGTAGAGTTTAAAGTTTCTGTATCAAATTATCTCTGCCTTTTCGTAAACGAACTTTGACCATCACGGTCACTGGGACTTGAAAACCTTTGTTGTTGTTTCCTCTATCTGAATTCTGCCCAGCATTTGCTGTAGTTGGGTTTAGGAAACTAGAAGCCGAGTGGTGTTGCCTGTACATCATCTGGAAATGCGTGATGCATGAGTTGGTAAGCGTTTGATGGTAAACTCCTAACAGACCAACAGCTTGGTTGTGGTGAACACAGAATATTTATTGAAGAATATTCTGTGTAGAATAGAACTGGTGGTTGACAGTGCGCGAGGCGTCGCAGTAAACGTGGTTCCAGACCAAAATAGAACCCAGCAGGCCGCTTCAAGGTGCCGTACACATAACTAGAGTTAAGATCCATCCCGTGATCTTACTTCAGCATCATTTACAAATTCAGCAACCCTCATGTACAGTATGTTGGTCCGTTCAGTAACACATCCTGTGCTGAAGTTCCCATTGAATGCATGTGGTGCGTGTGCTCAGGCTACCCTTCGCTCTCAGGCTTTTGCCCTCGGCTACTGACACTTTGTTACATGTTGCGGTAACCTTTGATCTGTGGTAACACACTAACACGGAACACTAGTGAACCGAACGACTAGTGATTATTTTGAAGTCTCATTCGAGTCCCGTGTTGATCACTATTATCTTACACAGCGTGAAAATTCTCAGCGGATGCTCACCGTGGCATGATTGCCACTGCATTCAAAAGGCAGTTTTTCTCTCAGCTCCGGATATGAACGTAACTAAAGCGACAAAATACTTGCCAGAACGTTTCATAAATTGTGAGTAATTACATTCATATAATTGAGTGGTTTATTAGTAGTTATTGTTTGATAATAAATACTAGTAACCGTGCATGAGCGTTTGGCAAGAACCTCTGTAGAATTTTTCTGTTATATTAACTGCTGTGATTGACAGTACTCAAGTTACTTCCTTTTCGTAGTTGCCTATCAAAATACCGGCTCACATACGAACTAATGTCTAAAATTGGAACAAAATGGACGGTCTTCGATGTCCGTCAGGTTCTGGGAGTTACGTAGACATAGACCATTAGCTGTGGGTGTAACTGCCAGGGAAAGTGTGTTGGAGGCCAGGACTAAACTACCGTTTAGTGGCCCAGTGAAACTACATTCCACTTAATGGATTTTGTACTGATCGAAAGGAATTTGAAATTCTAACATACTTTTACTAATCATTCCACAGGCACCGACATTGCGAATATTTGCCCCTATTTGTTGCGCCGATTTTGATAAAAAATAGCCAAAATTAGAATTAACGAAAACACCGAATATTAGTGGTGATAGTACCTCACTTCGAAACAGGGAACTGGGGGGACACTAGTGCGACACGTCACAGAATTGATCAGAACGAATTTTAGATTTACGGGACCCGCACGGAATTGTATATGGCCACGACGGTATACGAGTATACAGCTCCTTCGTCGTTTCCCTTCACACCTAGCGTCTCTTTATTACAGCATCTCGGCCTTGTTATATTTAAGGGGGAACTTGTTATTTCTACAAGCAGCTTTGCTATCATGGAACATAATCATTAAACTGTGCCAGTTGAATCGCTGCGCTGATTATAAAGTATATGTTTTTAAACTATCAGTATATGATTGTTTAAACGGGGCGTTGTTCTTGTATTTATCTAAGTACCACACCGTGGGTGGGCCGGGTAACTCAGTCGGTATAGCGACTGACTACGGGCTTGACGGTCCGGGATCGAATCCTGGTGGGGGACGAGATTTTCCGCCCGTCCAGACCGGCCCTGGGGCCCACCCAGCCTCCTGTAAAATGGGTACCGGTTCTTTCCAGGGGGTTAAGTGCGGCCGGGGCGTGCTGCTGACCACCCACCCCCTTCTGGTGCCACGGTCATGGAAGAGTAAAGCTATACCTCTACCCACCTTATGAGCCACACCGGCCCTGTAACGGAATCACTTTACCTTTTACCACACCGTGGATATGAGGTAGTGGAAGTGCAGGTAGCTGTATAAGGTCGTAATATGGGACGAAGTGTTACGAATATCGCTCCTGAATAATGAATAGGAAGGATGTGGATGGCATCAGGCGTGGTGTTTTGTCACGTACTACTCTGGGATTCGCCTGGAGAAACTGAGGAAACCCACTGTTATTTCAGCTGGGATAGTTGTGTTCCAGTCGAGATTCGAACGGACAGCTTGCTAGTGAACGTAAGTTGAAAATATTACTCGTTTGGGCTGTACTTGATACCAAACGACGGAAGACCTTCTACGATAGATTATTCTCTTAGTTCATGTAGTGAACTCACGCTGTATTATTTTTCACTTTGTCGTCCTTTGAATTCAGTTTATTGTGTCACAGAAACGTAAAAGTTATCCACCTAATGACATCGAATACCAAATAAGTCTTCTGCTTTAAATTATTGACTCGGTTTTTATTCCCCCACCCCCAAGGAACTGGTAATTAAACTGTTTTAACTGCAAAATAATTGTGCTGTTTCTTATATTTCGGTATAGAGGTCCCTGTACGAATATGCTTTTGGTTATGCAAATATTGACTGGCGTGCCGCCACTTTCCGTAGCTACTGTATTGAAGATACGACTATACAGAAGAAGGTTTTTGTTCTTCTTTTTACGAAGTGAAATTAATTTAGGGCCGCTGAATGTTTCGAGGACTAATATGGAAATGTAACGAAGTCCATTGGAAAGCATTCCTGTTTTCATTCGTCAGGAAGGACGAGATTAATGGAAGAATTGATGTATCTGTTTCCGCTTCGTGTCTTTCATTCCCTGCTAAATGAACAGAAAGGAAGATGGGAGAAATGTTTGCCAATTTAAAGGGGATTACAATTCGTGACGTGCATAGAAATACTGAAGTAATGTGTCTACAACAGATGGGCTGCGAAATTTCAAGAGGAAATTTCAAATAGGTTTACTCCAAGAATCTGAGTATTTGCTCTCTACATTGATGTTGCTAATTTAAGGTAGTTCTGTGTTCCTACTTAACTAGTCTGAAGGACATTGTTTATTTCCTTGTGAGATCATTCTGTTGTTAGGTTATAATTATTTGTTTGTGTAGGCGTTACACAAAGAGTCCTCTCTGCATTACTAACTTGGTCTTCGGCCTCTATGTCATCTTAACATTCACACAGCTTGACTTGTGCTGCTTCGTCACTGTCATAAAGAATTTAATCTTGCGAGAGTTGGCATTCTTACAGCGGTTCTCATGAAGATTCCAGTCTTCTGAGATATTAAGCGAGGTAATTTGGAAATATATGCGATCATTAAGGAGCAGCAAGCTGCGTCCACCTTCACGGTAGTCCGAGAAGAGTGATGGGTAAGGACGGGGCATTTGGCTGTTTTGTTACGAAGGCATTCGCATCTGCAGACTCGATTAGCCTCCCCATTGCTGCAGTCCTCGCTTGCACTACTCGTGGGATAGGCTGGTTGGGCTCTAGAACCGGTCTCCACACATTTCCTCTTCCGGACTTCGAACCATGATTCCTCTGTTGTCCAGTGAGAATGTGATTTGGAAATATATTACAACGCTTGTAATAAATGGTGGAAATAATTCTCTCGAATTTACTACACATTGCCTTCTAATCATATTAATTTAAACGTGCAAGTTGTGTGTTTGAACAGTTGTGATAAATAGGGAAAATTGAAGGGAATTGAGTTGGAATATTTTTTAAGTAATCAACTTTAAATGAGCCATAACATTGAAATGGCCAATTAGATACAGGAGAGAAACCAACATATGCACATAGGTGTACAAAAGTGTGTTATAAACACAGTATACATCATATACGCTTCTAACCTTTTGACGCCTAATGTCAACTATAGTGGTCGTACCGCACCGCTAACCTCTGAAGTTGCATTTTATATATTTATTCAACAAATATAGGTACTGAATATTTTAAACATGGTATACACTCTCCGTTTTTTTCTCTTCAAAATGCATTTTGTTTCATAATTCTAACGTATTTGGTTCCTGTATTATTCACATTTTATATATAGGGTGTGCTAAAATTTAAAAAATAATTCAGGCGCCAAAAGGTTAATATACTTCCATAGAGTTATGCGCATTTGTTGGTTTTTACTTCCATATCGTATTGGAGTTGGAATAATTCGAAATTTAAAAGTTCCATTTGTAGTAATTCAGGGGTCAAGATGTTTTCTATAAATGTAGGAGTTTCTTCAAAATTCTGAGGACTGGAAGAGTGATATACAGCAAGTGCCTTACTGAGGACTCACAAATATTAAGCACCACGGTGTAAAACTTAGTCGTCTGGCGCTATCTGGCACCAAGTAGTTGTGCACGCATGCTGTAGTTCATGATAAGCTTGTGACTTAACGCGCAAATGAGACCAATTCGTAAATGACGTTTAAAAGAGTTGAACAATCGGGTAATTGTCATAGAATTATACGTACGTAATTATAGTGGTTAAATATATGTGAGACAAATCTACTGCACACTCATTCATGGCCAGACTGCCTTGTTGAAATAAAGCGTGTGTGAAATGTTAGGCAGTGTGTAACACTGCCTCATCATATACACAACAGTTTCTCAGAGATCAATTTGCTTGTTCGTGAAGGCGAAATTTCTCAAGACTCTGTTTTTTGGAATAGAATGGTAATCCAGATTTACGAGTGTTATTTATTGCAAGTCGTCTGTTTCATCCGAGTCGTTGGAATTTCAGCCAGAACAAGAGAAATCATGCGTGTCGTAAACTGTAATACCAGTGTTGATCTCAGCGTTATGCTGTATTCTGTGATATGAGGAGTTGCTTGAAACACTTGACACAAACACCGCAATCTCAGATTTCATATTTCGCCCGTCATTTCTATATGTCGGTAAAGTATTCTACGTAGATCAAATACTGCTTTTCTGTCATCATTTCTCCAACTGTCGTATTCTTTCCAAGCCACTGCTTCTGCTGCTTCTTGAAATCATGTGATTTCTGTCTATTGGATTTCTTCTCTTTTTCTTCATTTATTTCAGAATCCGCTTTCTTCCCTTTTCGTGCATCAAATAATGCAGCGAGCTGGTCGGTCGATAGATGCCGTTTCTATGACCACTGGAATAATAATGGGCATAGAAATAAAGTGATGAAGAAAGGAGAAGGGAAGGTAGAGACGGAGAATCACATTAGGAGGGTGAACAAGAGGAATTGTGGGTAGTATTGGTGTAGGTAAGTAGTCTGAGGAAGTGGTGTGCGTACGTCTTCATTGCTTGGCAGGGGAGAGATGTAGCTTCACACGTGGACATTTCTCACCAACACAAAGAGGGGCATTATTTCTACTTCTAACCTCCAAAAATGAATAGAGGTTATTCAGTGCCACCCCTCAACAGCAATAGCTTTATCCCCCAAACCACAGTTCTCCACCCTTATAAAAATATAAGGGAGTTGCGCATTAATCCAGAATCATTATGCTTTTGTCCACCGGAGAAAGAAAGGGAAGTGCAATGGTGTTGAAAGAATGAGAATTTGAGATGGCAAGTACGGGAAAAGAATGCAGAAATTACACAAAAGAAAATTCTGTGTTATGTTTTGGGTGGAGTTGAATAGTCTGGGTGTGATGCAACTGACGGTTGTTCGCAGATGATAGTCTTCCAGCATGGAAAGTGTGTCTGGGGGCGGTCGTGTGGCACTTCATCCATGAGAAATAGCATCCAGACACGGAATATATTCCATCTGCTTCTTAAATCTTGCCCAATATTCTTCAGCTTCTGTTTCGACATTCCCTAGCAATGCGGGGTAACTTCAATATGCATTCCGTTTATTGGATTTGCGGTCCTTTGAATTCTCAGGTCTTCTCCGTAAGGTCATTCCGATCTTCATAAAGTTGTGTGCTCGGATCAGGCGGTTTACGTTCCCAACCGTAACTACGTAATTGAATTGAATCAGAGGTAGTAAGTGCGTTTGTGAAACACGCCGTGAAACATAAAAATGTTTGGTAATGTTTTAGACCTGCGCCAATACGTACGTTGATTTCGAAGGTCTTTTGAAAACAAACAAGAACTTGTATCCTTGAGGCGACTAGCAAATTATAGGACGCCTATTTTTAGTACCAGAATTCTAGCTGTTCATGGCGATGTAATTTCATATTTCGGTCTTCTTAGTTGTGATTATCCATGTAGTGGGTCCCTGTCACCACGGCATGGCGCGTCCTCAGGTTGCGGATAGAGGAACGGCCTCCGATAAGGAGGGTAGCTGCGAATAAATTGAATAAGCAGTCGCGGACAGCCGA
>Ga0123352_10017246_pt1 | contig 11513 bp, 7 predicted proteins | sample TergutLab28metaG_FD_89700 | JGI IMG/M metagenome (GOLD analysis project Ga0123352, IMG submission 89700) | Labiotermes labralis P1 segment gut microbial communities from Petit-Saut dam, French Guiana - Lab288 P1 | ecosystem: Host-associated > Arthropoda: Insects > Digestive system > Gut ...
AATGTTGAAACAGGCTTTTGGTGATTCGTGCATGAGCCGTAGCCGAACTTTTGAGTGGTTTGGACGTTTCAAGAATGGCAGAACTTCATCTGCTATTGATGATCGATCAGGTCGGCCAAGCACGGCAACAACCCCCTCAGAAGTGGAACAGGTACGGGCAGCTGTCAACCAGGATCATCATCGTACCAAACATGATCTCTGTGCAGAGGTTGGAATTTGTTATGGATCTTGTCAGCGAATTCTCACAGGACAGCTGAACATGCATCGGATTGCAGCGAAGTTTGTGCCTAGAGTGTTGATCCAGGATCAGAAAGACAGTCAAGTAGCAATCTGTCAGGAACTGAAGGAAACTGTGAAAAACGATCCCACACTCCTCTTGAACGTCATCACAGGCGATGAAAGCATTGTCTGTGCTTACGACCCAGAGACGAAACTGCAATCTTCACAATGGAAGAGTCCTGGGTCTCCAAGACCGAAAAAGCACGTATGCAAAAAGGCAAATTGAAGACGATGCTCATTTGTTTCTTTGACCAAGAGGGGATCGTACAACGGGAAATTGTCCCACCTGGAATGACGGTCAATGCAGACTTCTACTGTGATGTTCTAAGAAGGTTATGTGAAAATGTGCGGCTCAAGAGGCCACAGAAATGGCAAAACCAGAACCTCATTATCCACCACGACAATGCCCTGGCTCACAGGTCCTTTAAAGTTTCGCAGTTTTTGGCCAAGAACAACATGACAGTGATCCCCCATCCCCCATAGTCACCCGATCTGGCCCCCTGTGACTTTTTCCTCTTCCTCAAGCTGAAGCTTTGGATGAAGGGTCGAACATTCGACACCATTGAAGAGATTCAAGAGGAATCGCAGTGGGTACTTGACACAATTCCAAAAAGGGACTTCCAGGGACGCATCCAAGCATGGCAGAAACACTGGGACCGCTGTATTCGTGCAAAAGGGGAGTACTTTGAAGGTGATAGAGGAATTTAACATCCAAGGTAAGCAAACTTCTTTTTACAAGTACTGTCCTGGAACTTTTGGATACACCTTTGTAAGACTGTAGTAGTGAATCAGGTGACAATCTCCACAGCAAAACAACGTGGGCTATTAAACAGCATGACAACCAGTTATCTGTATTAGAATATGCTTCAACCTGTCATGAAGGCCTCAACTTACTGATCATATTGAAATCTGAGAATGAAATGTGATAGAAATGATTATTCAGCAATTAATTTTTTATTTGAATTTCACATTAAGGTACAAAATACATTTGAGATTCTCACAGCAGTGAGTATTAAGAGTATCGTCCTCTGGGTTGCATCACCATGTAGTGTGGTGTGCAGGTAAGAATGCTTCAGGGGAACCTTCTGTTTCTGTCTTCTGCTCTGAAAATTATGACAACAGGGTTCATCTGGAACCACATGCTCTGAAAATGGAAGCAGTAGGTTGCTCTAGAATGTAGTATGTTCTACTTAAGTACTTGGTGTCATACTGCAGAGACTCATCTCAGTAAGTTAGAGAACATAATTGTTCATATGTTTGCATGGCATTATTGGTGTGTCAATATCACAGACCTTTAGCACCTGAAAACTCGAAGTACAGGCCTGCTACACACGCCCAGAGTAAAATTAAATGAAATTGTATGTATGTGTATATATATATGTGTGTGTGTGTTTGTGTTTGTTTGTTTGTTTGTGGGTGTGTGTCTATGTATGTATGTATCCCACATCAGTTAGTGTAATTGTTAAGAGCACAATGTTCTCCCCACTGAAGCATTCATAAATACACCTGGACCTTTCCTGGTGGGAAGACTCACAGTCAGGTTGATCATGTATTGATATGTAGGAGATGGCATTCGAGTATACTCGATGTACAGTCTTTCAGGAGAGCTGACTGTGGTACTGATAGTTATCTGGTAATTTGAAATGTTAGGGAAAGACTTTTGTTAAGTAAACAAGCAGTGCAGAAGTTGGATGTGGAGTTAATCTCAAGAAGCGAAGTGAGTTGGGAGTTAGGAAACATTGTTAGATTAAAATCTCAGACAGGTCAGCAGCTTTGTTGAATATAATGATAATGAGGACATCATCAGGGCTTTGGAACAAATAAAAGAGATTGTCTAAATCTCAACAAAAATAGTCTAGGTCTGTTTGAACGGAAGTAGCATAAATTTTGGTGTGATGATGAATGTTTAAAATTTTTAGATTGAAGGAAATGGGCTAAAATGCAGTGGTTACAGTGTCCAGACCAAGGTAACATAGATGATCTGAACAATGCGATACGTGAAGCTAGTTGACGTTTCAGGAACAAAAAGAGGTAATACCTGAAACAAACAGTAGAACAGGAATATTAGAGACTTGTATGCGGGCACCAGTGACTTTCAGAAGGGTTACCAGCCTAGAACTGATATAGTAAAATATGTGAAGGGTGATCGGATTGCGGACACCCACGGTGTTGTGGGTAGGTGGAGGAACCATTTCTCTCAGTTGTTGAATGTACATGGGCCAAATGATGTTAGGCAGACTGAATTATATACAGCAAGGCCACTAGTGTTAGGCACTGGTGTAACAGGTTCAGATTGGCTATTGAAAGCTAAATAGACACAAACAACCAGATATTGATGAAATGGCAACAGAGTTCATTAAGACAGGGGGTAAGACAAGTCACTGTGAGATCCATAAAATTATTCTGTTTGGAATAAGGAGGAATTTTCTGAGGAGTGGAAGGAGTAGATCATTGTACCTATTTAAAGGAAGGGTGATAGAATAGATTGTAGTAATTATTGAGGCATACAAAATTCTATCCAACATCCTGCTCTGAACATTGACTCCATATGCTTAGGAAATTATTGGGGACCATCAATGTGTATTTTGACATAACAGGTCAACTATTTACTGTGTATTCTGTGTTCATCAAATACTTGAGAAAAAATGGGAATACAATGAGGTAGTATATCAGCCATTTACAGAATTAAAGCCTATTCAGTTTGGAGGAAGGTCCTTTATTACAGTCTGAGTGTGGTATCCCTATGAAACTAGTAAATAAATGTGTGTCTAAATGAAACCTGTAGAAGAGTCCGGGCAGGCAAATATTTGTCGAACGTGTTTCCTATTAGGAATGGTTTGAAGCAAGGAGATGCTTTATCGCCATTGCTTTTAAACTTTGCTTTAGAATATGCCATTAGGAGGGCTCAGGTAAACCAGGATGGCTTGAAGTTAAGTTTTACAGATCAGCTTTTGGTTTATGTTAATGATATTAATGTAGTGGATGAAAGCGTACATACTGCAAAGAAAACCACGGAAGGTTTAGTAGTCGTTAGTAAGGAAGGTGGTCTAGAAGTAAATGCTGAGAAAACTATGTATATGGTAGTGTCTCGAGATCAGCATGCAGGACAAAATCACGATATAAAGATAGGTAGTAAATCCTTTGCAAGGGTGGAGCAGTTCAAATTTTTTGGAGCAACCCTAAAAGGTTAGGAAAGAAAGGTAGATTTCCCTCTAGAACAGGCCATGAAGGTCCAGAGGGGGAGTAGAGGTATAGCTGCACTCTTTCTTCAACCTCGGGGCTAGATGGGGGTACGTGGTCAGCGCCACACCCCAGCAGATTTACCTCCAGGATCAGAGACCCTGTACCCATTCTACAGGAGGCTGTTGGGCTGGTCTGGACTGGTGCGGAAAATCTCACCTCTCACCGGGATTCGATCGCCGGACCGTCCAGCCCGCAGCGAGTCTGTGTACCGACTACGGTATCCCGGTTTAGAACAAACGTAACGAATCCAAATTCCATTAATGAAGAAATCAAGGGTATATTGAAGTCGGGGAATGCTTGATATCGTTTGGTGCAGAATTTTTTGTCTTCCAGTTTGCTATCAAAAAATATAAAGATCACGATATACAGAACTGTAATTTTGCCTGTTGTTTTGTATGGGCGTGAAGCTTGGTCTCTTACATCGAGGGAGGAACATAGGCTGAGGGTTTTCCAGAATAGGATGCTGAGGAAGATCTTTGGGCCTAAGAGGGACGAGGTGACAGGGAAGTGCAGAAGACTACATAACGAGGAGCTTTCAGATCTGTACTGGTCACCGAGTATTATTCGGGCGTTCCAACGAAGAATGAGGTAGGCGGGGCATGTAGCACGTATGGAGGAGGAGAGGTGCATACTGGGTGTTGGTGTGGAGGCCTGATGGAAAGAGACCATTTGGAAGACCTGGGAATAGATGGGGGATAATATTAAAATGGGTCTTCAAGAAGTTCGGTAGGGAGGCTTGGACTGGAATGCTGTGGGTAAGGACAGGGACAGGTAGCGGGCGATTGTGGGCGCAGTAATGAACTTTCGGATTCCACAAAGGGTGGGCAATTGCTTGACTACCTGAGGACCTGTTAGCTTCTCTGGAAGGTCTGTGTTCTGTGGAGTTAGTTGCACGTATGTCGACCTGTGTAAGGGAACTGACTAACGTGTTAGCCGTAACGTTCAAAATTATGTAAGAATGATGCATTAAAATTGACAGCAATACGTCTGTATGTAATTGGTTCTTAATTGAAGTCCTGTTATTAGCCCCGATTATATAATGACATCGAGCAGTAAGTTGGAAAGAATGCGAAAGACAACGCCTGTGGTCTGATTTGAGAGTCTATCACTATTTGAACAGGGGAAATGAAGAAAACAACGAAAGGCTTGAGTCAGGATAAATAGTCTTTGGACCAAGAATTGAACTCACGGCCTCCTGAATTTGAATCAGGGATTCTAAGCTTTCGATCATCGTATTCCTTAAACAAGACAGGCAATCTCCGTATAAACGTAACATTGGAGCGCGTTCGCGGAGTCATTGTTACCGTGGAAAACAATAAGTACGTATGCCAAGTGTGTGTCTGTAGCCTTAGTTATCCAGCATGCAAAGCGCATGCGCCATATCATACCGTTATCTGTGGCCTGTCTGGCTGTACCATGTTTTCCACATTATCTCATAAATGGCACGGCTTTCGGAAGAAGAAATTTATAAACGTAAAATGCGTGTCTCGATTTTTCTCTGTAAATTTTTTTGAAACATTTCTCATCCTGAGAAGAAATGAGCGAGATATCATAAATGTATTTTGATCGTCTTGTAATGTAGACGCTTTCCTTGTCATACTTTAATGAAACTTGAATTCTGCCGACATATTTTCGAAAAATACTGAAATGTCAAATTTCATGAAAATCCGCCCAGTGGGAGCCGAATTGTTCCGTGAGGACGGAAGGCTGGACAGACACATGACGAAGCTAGTAGTCGCTTTTCGCAATTTTGCAAACGCGCCTAAAAACGAAAGTAGTAGTAGTAGTAGTAGTAGTAGTAGTTGTTGTTGTTGTTATTGCTGCTGCTGTTGTGGTAGTGGTGGTTTTGGTAGAGATGGTGGTGGTGGTGGTGGTAGTAGTAGTAGTAGTACTGTGTACTGTGACCTCATTTTGGGCGCGCTTATTTCTACTAAGCAGTGTTAAGATGGAGAGTGTTGCTGTCATTTCACTGTTACTCTTATCTCTGATAATGTAATGATCTGAGCAAGTTAATCAGCATTTCAAATCTCGCATGGTATTAGCTGTCTAAAGTGCGATATCATTATCTGTTGTCACGTCGTTTGTCATTGTCTTGGTGATTTTCAGCATAAGTTGACTGCAGAGTACGGTGCCTTTTTAAGATATCGCTTACCATGAGCATCGATGCTCCTCTTTAAAAGCTAATAGTTGTTCGTCTAGTCAAGAAATTTCGCGCGTTTTGTGAAACTCGATGGTTCTTTGCCGTAGTCACGCGAACCCTCCAGTGTACCCTGTCCTGAGCCAGATGAATTCAGTCCACAACAACAATATTTATTTCAGATCCATTTTACTATTATCCTCCCATCTACACACACGTCTCTAAAGTGGTCTCTTTTTGTTCATGTTTCCCCACCAAAAAACCCTGGATGCGTTTCGCTTCTTTGCCATGTTTACTACATGCCCCCCACCCCCTCCCAACTCGTACTTCCTAAATTGGTCGTCCCGATAAAATGTGGTGAGTTGTACAAACCATGAACCTCATTATTGTATGATTTTCCCCATCCTCTCTTTACTTTCTTCCTCTTAGGCCCAAGTGTTCTCCCAGGCACTCTGTTTTTAAACACTCCCAGTCTGTTCTTCCCTTGTTGTGAGAGTCGAAGATTATCCTCCGTGAGCTCCAACAGGAAGAATAATAAATTTGTGTTAGTCTGTATTATACCACTCAATTATTATTTTGTATTGTGTTCCATACTGTTTCGCTTTATCATGTCAGTTATATATCTATCACATTATCAGTAATTTAGTTGTCAGCGCCTAATTATCCACACCTCCACATGTTTCCTCCGCCTGAGGTCATCATAAGACGGTTAAATTTTTGAACACAAAACATACATAATCTTTTCTGTTATTCATGTCCATGCATTAGTCTATAATTAGGTAAGACAACACCAACAAAATGCTCAGTATTATATAATTTTTCAGTTAAAACTCTAAAACTTCAACAGCATTATGTGTCGACCCTCTTTGGGCCGTCTTCAGTGAGTACACATCCATTATACACGAGTGAAACATAGACTTTATGTAACTAGATTAAAGTTAGGTTTTGATGTTATTAGATGGCTTGAAGACTGTAACCGAAACAAACATTTGTTGAAGTGATTTATTTTAGGTGGTTTTGTGGGTGTATAGGTTTACAACTGTTTGTGTTGCAGAAGCAGCTTGTGTGTGTGTAGTGCGACTGTAAGCAATCCTATACATATACAGCTAGACAGGCAGTGTAGGTATTACGGAACATACAGACGCGTTCGTGCTACCATTGTTGCCGTGGAAAAGCAATGAGTATTACATATTCTGAGTTTGTGTTTGTAGACTTAGGTACCCAGCATGCAATGCGCATGCACCATATAGTCCTATGAGGCCTGCCGGGCTGTACAATATTTTTCCACATTATCTCATAAACGGCACGATTTTCGAAAAAGAAAAATTTACGGGACAAAATGTACGTTTTGATTTTCTCTACAAATTCTGTCTGGAACACTTCTCATTCTAAGAAGAACTGAGCGCGATATTATTATATATGTACTCTGGTGTTTACGTAAAGTACCCGTTACTCTTCTCAGATTTTAATTAGCATTGAATTTTCAGGACTGGTTTTCGAAGAACACAGAGATATGAGATTTCATAAAAATCCGTCGAGTGGGAGCTGAGTTTTTCCATGCGGACGGACGGACGGACACACCGACACGTGGAAGCTTTTTTTCGCAGTTTTGCATAGCGCCTATAAACCGCCTCATATGAAGCACTTCATCGTGTGTCTACTACAGCCTTCCAGTCATTTAAGAACATCAAATACTAATTTTAGCTTAATTTATTTACACAGAATCTTTGCTTTACACATATATGTTTAATTTGTACCCTCTGAAGATGACACAGAGAGGGTCGAAACATGCTGAAGCTGAAGTTCTAGTGTTTTGATTGTAAAATTATGTGTTACAATATTGTGCATTTTGTTGATGTTTTCGTATCTAATTCATGATCTTGTTAACATTTTTCGTGAACATGTACAAATAGGTTAATATGTTATATTGGTAATACAGTTACTAACGTAATGGACATACATGCAGTTAAAATGTGATCATATCTCCTTTCTTCAGGCTTTAAACCGCTGTAAATACGGAACGTTTCAGACAGTTACTTACCCATATGGACTGTACAATCGTCTTCATTTAAATACGTTTAAATTCGTTACGGCTGTGTGTTGATTGAACGTAACTTTGGCCCTCTGAAGGTCATGCGTTATTGTGTGTGCAACCTACGTATTTTGGCCTTAAAGAACTTCACATTCTCTCACACATTATACCTGTTCAACCGTGATTCGGAAAATAACCAAGTGACTGGTGTTGCTGTACTTTCCCTAACCTTTCCTATGTAGCCTGCTGTTCAGTGTATATCAGGGACGCTTTCTTCGGGGGTAAAGAGGCTGGGGCGTGATAGCCATCACTCACCTGCATGCAGTGTCGAGATTAATGATTGGAGCTATACCTCAACTGTCCCATATGCATTCATGGCGTGTACAGAGACCACTTTGCCTTTACCTTCACCATCTTACCCTTAACAAAAGGACGAGCGGGCACTGCTTGTGAACCCTCAGAGCTAAACATTTTCCGTCGGTTGTCCGTTTGTAATAAATGTTGTGTCACACTGCCTCACCACCTCTGCTCTCTGTTCTGTTTCTCTCTTCCTCTTCTTGAGGAATATGGGATTCATATGCATTGTAGTGACTGGCAATGGATAGCCGCGTAGTGTCTCAATTTTGGGTGTGTGGGGTTTTGTTATCGTGTCCGCTCTCTCTCTCTCTCTCTCTCTCTCTCTCATGTACTGGTAGAGTAAAGCATGGTATCGATCCGTGAGCTACTAGGAGAGAGGGAGATTGCCCTTGCAGTTTGCGTAGACACCGTGCCGCTCGTTCTTACTTCTAGCCCGTGTTAAACGCGTTCTCTTCTTCCACCCGCAACCATTACACGCCATTCTGAGAGGCAGAAGAGGCTGCAATGACCTCTCTTCCTCTCTGTGTACACCTGTGCGTGCTTCTGAGCTGTCCGTTTTTCTGGGATGTGGTGCCGCGTCGTTTGGAGATTTGTCCTCGACGCTTCGAGACAGCATGGTGGTCTCACCGTCAAGGGTCGAAACGCATCGGAAGAACTGAGAGACCTCAACTGCACCGCAGAGGAAGAAGCCCGAGAGCTCGTGCAACTTGTTGCCAATCATGATGACAGGCCCTGCTGTGACTTCGTACAGTCCTTCTTGAGGAAGTTAGTCGTTCTCAGATAGTCGAGAAATTTCCCATATTATGGATTCTGAATTTTCATGATCGTGCTCACAAGAGTCTACCACTTGGCCGTATCCTGAGCCAGATTAATCCATCGCATCATATTTGCGTAATATCAGTGTTATTAATATCTTCCCATCTATGCGTAGGTCTCGCAAGTGGTCCTTTTTTAGGTTTCCCCACCAAAAGCATGTATACATTACTTTGTTTCTTTTTTCTCCCCTGCCTACCAATTTATTTTCCTTAATTCGAACACCTTAATAGTTCTTGAGACATCCCCGTCCCCAGTAAAACGTCACAACACGGTGGTCTAGCGAAAGATCTGACCCATTTGTTTTCGTTCCGTTTTCAAGTGCCACTCCCCGCTTGCTTATTGGTTTCTCAGCTTAGATTGCGGTGAAATATGATGGCTATGCTACAGGCTGGATGAATGGGGGACGTCGGGATTGGGATTCGATTCCCGGCAGGGTCAGAGATTTATCCTCTCCACAGCGCAACCAGATCGGCTTTGGGGCCCACCTAGTAGCTTCGTATTCGATGGGTATTCGGAGCTTACGGCCGGGGTACGAAGCGGGCCTCTCACATCTACAGCCCAGTTCTCGTATCTTTACACTTTGGAAGGTATGTATGGAATGCGGGCAGGGAAGGAAGGATATTCGCCTGCCGAGGCTATCGGATACCACTGTGCACCTCCCTCTTCCTTCATCTTTCACCACTTCCTCGCCCCGAATGTTACAAGATACCGGAACTGGACTGTATCTGGTGCTGAGGTTAACACTGTATGGATTCGTACCTCTGCTCCTTCATTAAGTACGCGTGATGTGGTGCTGAAATAAGCACAAGAAAACTTCACTGTATATACTGCATGAACGAGCGCTTGAACCACTGCTACAGCACGATGTTCGTAACGTGGATGGTTTGCTTTTCGACTGACATTGTAGCTTTTCAGCTGGGCTACGGCCAGTGTACGTGCCCGCGTGTTGAAGTCAAATCTGGTGATGCGTGGAGATGCGCTTGAACTCTTCGCATGCCTCTGCATGGCAGTTTGCTTACTGAAGCCCGCTGACGAAGTACACATATACTGTGCTTGGAAATAACTACGTGGTTTTCCTGATAGCTTCGTATTGCTGGTGGTGACAGTGCCGCGTTAGTGATGGTCATCATTTTAGCACTGCAGGCCTACAGACTCCATGAATCCTAGTTTGTACCGCTGGCAAATTACCCACCCATCCCGTTTACCTCTGTTCGAGTTGGTGCTTAATAATGTAGACTCACCATTAAACGAGGTTTGGTATGTAACGAAGAGGACCCGCAGCTGTATACACGGTGGTGCAGATGTGGCACTGCATTTTTTAGTTGGGGATATAAGCCCAGTCGTGACATTGTTAATTTTATCAATTTAGATGCATTTTTCAAAACAGCCGCAGGATTCGCGGTTGTGGTCTTACTGCATGTGTGCCGTCTTTTGTAATGGTAGACCCTGAGAAGGTTATTTAGAAAAATGCATGTGAATTGTATGAAATTGACATTGCTAAGATAGGACTTGCCCACTCTCCTTAAGTCAGTTGTGAGTTACCATGACAACTAGCTTTTCCAGGTTTGCGCGTCAGGGCATGAGTAAGCAGTAATTAGTGTTTTGGCCTTGACCAAAGTGTCTGTGAAGTGATCTGTGTGTCCACCACGGCTGTCTCCAGTTTGAAGAATTTTTAGAATGAGTTCACATTAATATGGAGGGAGTCTTAGACTGTTGTGCTGCTTTCGTCCCAGCGCGTAGATAAGTAAGGACTTAACTTTAAGCCCATCCAGAAATATTTGCCGAATTTTGGCTTAACATAAATGCAGACATCTAGAACAGGGATACACAAATTTCGGGCACCTGGTCGCCCATGTGGCTACAGTTTGTATGGTGGCGCATAATAATTTCAACGCAATTATTGCATTTTTTCCCCCTTACATAGGAACAAGTTTTTCGGTACTAATGCACCGACCTGAAAAAGGCAGGTAACAGTAAGGTTCACAGATCATTCCAGAAGCGTGGGCCCTGTGGAACTTTTTTTCCCTGTCTCCCTTCTGGCGCTTAGAAATTGAAGATGACTCCTAGATTTTTGGAAGATTTGTGGATCTGCGGTCCTTGCGCCAGTTTTGAAGTTTTAAGTCCTGGTTTATTCTTGATACTTAAATTAAAAATAACCTTACAACTTCTCTCGTAAGACTGCATTTTTAGTGAATTTGCGTAGAATTCAGTTGTGGGGTCAAAGTCTTTAAGGCATACGTGAATCCACTCTTAATTGCAGTAATGTTTTTGCAGATGTATGCCGGTACTTGTAAAATGAAAGTGAATTGGTTGAAAGTAATTGAAGTTTCACTCTACGAACGTTTCTCGCAGCATCTTCCCTGCAAGCAACAGCATTCATTCCTAAATTCTAAGAAGTACGAGTGGCGTTCCGGGAACTCAATCCTCTGTACAGATGGCGCTTAGCCACGCACTCACAAAAGTTTCGCATTCCTGAAAGCACAGTAGTTACAGTATGTAGAGTCCAATTGAAATGCGATGGCACACGGCGACGCACGGGAGGGGAAGTGAAGGGGAAACTGGCGAATGGAGTGGGTAGCCAGTACCCTTCACACTACCTCGGAACATGGTGTATCCAGCATTACTACCGCTAATGCTTACACCTCGGCT
>Ga0123352_10017248_pt1 | contig 11513 bp, 14 predicted proteins | sample TergutLab28metaG_FD_89700 | JGI IMG/M metagenome (GOLD analysis project Ga0123352, IMG submission 89700) | Labiotermes labralis P1 segment gut microbial communities from Petit-Saut dam, French Guiana - Lab288 P1 | ecosystem: Host-associated > Arthropoda: Insects > Digestive system > Gut ...
CCCGTTGCGCTGACCACGTGACACCCCTCTATCCGCAAAAGTTGGCACTAACTTCGCCGACAGGCGGCGGCCGCTCTGTCGGTATAGTTCGCGTGCGGACTAAGGCCACGGAGTTTGTTTTTTGTACATGAATATACATTAGTGATTTTACCCATCTTTAAAATGTACACTTTTTGAGAGGAGGCATGAAGTGTAGTCACTATTATGGCTCGGTTATGAGCTGTACATCTGAGAATTCATGGTTCAATTGCTGGCGTAGGTATAAGATTTTTATCTTCTCCGATGTATCCAAGCCCATTCTGAGGCCCACCCAGCCTTCTGTTCATGGGGTACAGAGGGGCTTTCTCGGGAAGTAAAGTAGGCAGAGCATGACACTGAACATTGGCCTCCATCTAGTGCTGAGGTTAATGCTAAGTGGAGCTATACCTCCCCTCCCCTGTATGTCTTCATGGCATGAAAGGGATTGTACTTATTTATTCATTTATTTATTTATTTCATTACATTCCAGAGATCCATAATTGGTAGCAAAACCACTGGATATATAATTTGTCATCGTACATCATATAATGGTTCTATATTAACATCAATATAGAACAAGTCATCATGCATACATGGGATTAGATCTCAGTTTAAATTATTACTTGTATTGTATATATTAGAACATTCACATACTGTTCCACAAGACAAAGGAAATTAATATACTGAACAAAACAATGCATACATCACAAAACATGTATAAAACCAATAACAACCAAAAATGTATCAATGATTTGAATAAAAGGTATTATAAAATGAACCAAGACTATTAAATTTGTAGTTTAAATATTCGTCTTGTACATAATAAAATATTCACATGCAATGTCATGAAACAGACAAAATTAATGTATTTAATAATTATGCATACATATCACCAACATACATAGTACCCAACAATCATCCAATATGTAAAAATAATGTGAATAAAGTGGACAATAAAAACAAAGACTTTAATATTTTATTATAGTTAGAATATTCATCTACTGTATAAAATGAATTAAGTGAAGAAAACCTTTCAGAGCTGATTTTATGTTATCAGATAAATCCTTTATTTGAGAAGGAAGGCCATTATACACCTTGATACCAAGATTTTAAGGTCCTCTTTGATAAGCTGTTAAATGTGTCCATTGTTGAAAGAGGTTAGAGTTATTCCTGGCATTGATGTTATGTACCTCAGAATTTAACTTCAATTGGTTTCTATTAGTAACCATGAAAAGTACAAGTGACAGTATACACCGAGACTGTAGTGATAACATTTTTAATATCTAAAAGAGTTCTCTGCAAGTGTCTGTATTTCCAGCACCTATTATAATTATGATAATTCTCTTTTGCAACCTGAAAATATAATTACTGTATGAGGAATTTCCCCAAAATAATCTTCCCTATATAATGATGGAGTGAAAATAGGTATAGTATATTTTTTTCAAGATTTCCTGTAACATAGAAGGTTTAACTACTCTACCTGCAAAACAGGCTGCACTTAATTTAGGTATAATTACATCTACATGACTTTTCCAGGAATTTGTATTATTTAGTACTATTCCAAGTTTAGAAGTGTCTCTCGTGCAGTGCGGACGTGTTCTACGGTCGCTCCATGTATACAGTCGCTTCATTTTGTGTACGCTGCCAGTGCTTTCAGTGCTGACGCGTTCCTTGTACCCAGTCACTTTATTTGTTTACTTCCTTTTATCGATCTACCTCAACTCATTCCTTCACTGTTGGACCCTCAGCTGGTTAACTGACTGCTCCACATACATCTTCTGCTGACTAAATCGACTGCCTTCATATCGGACACATGTGATGTCTCAACCGCGACTGCGGTCGCCGCCACGCCTCGCGCCCCGCCAACACTTCGGTTCTGCTGCTTCAACAACGAAGGATAGTTCTTCTATGGCGCTTGGCCCCACCGCTTCACCGTCAAAGATTAGTCCCCATTTGACCCCCTTACCGCCTTTGCTCCGTTCGCGATCTCCGTCCCCGCCTCTCTCCCAACCTCCTCACCGTCGTGCGCGCTCTATTACGCCCCCACCCCAGTCAAATGGGACCCTGGGCCCTGGACCCGCGACTCCTCCCCACCAGACCTGGCAAACTGTCAAGAAAAGGAAGTGGACCCATTTGACGCCGGAAACGCCTCAACCGGGAGCTCCTCCCCATTCACCTCTCGGAACCGGTTTGACAAGTTACGATGATATGCGTCGGTCAGACGAAGATCTCCCTGCTACGGCGGGTACTCCCCGCGCCCAAAAGCCCCGGGAACACAAGCCGCCTCCCATATATGTGTATGGCGTAACCAATTACCAGGACATGGTGTCCTACCTCACGGCCACTCTTGAGGAAGAACAATACTATTGCAAAGCGCTTACTGACGACACGATCAAAATCAATGTTTCCACCTCTGATTCCTACCGTCGGCTGATTAAACAACTCCACGCAGACAACGTTATCCACCATACTTATCAGCCGCGGGACGAACGAGCCTACAGAATGGTCCTGCGCCACCTACATTACTCCATCCACCCGGATATCATCAAAGGTGCGCTTGAGGATCTGGGACACACAGCCCGCAATGTGCTCAACGTTCGCCATCGACTCACCAAGGCCCCTCTGCCTCTTTACTTTGTGGATCTTGAACCGTGCGATAACAACAAGAGTATCGATGATCTCCAATTCTTATGCAACATGAAGATCGCCGTCGAAGCGCCACGGAGGAAAACTTCTATCGTACAGTGCACCCGATATCAATCTTACGGGTACACTAAAACCTATTGTACCCGCCCGTTTGCCTGTGTTAAATGTGGTATGGAACATAATGTGCCAGAGTGCACTAAAGATCCTTCTACCCCGGCGACGTGCGCTCGTTGCAGCGGGGCCCATCCAGCGAACTATAAAGGATGTGATGTCTATCGCCGTCTTCAGACAGCTCGGGGCAATTTCGCCCCTCGTACGCGACCCCCTACTCCTCGTATGCCCACTCCGCACGTCGACAATGGCGACGCTCGCCACTTTACTATCCTACCCCACACTCAACCCCCTGTATCACCTCCCAAACCCCCTTCTGCCTCGTATTCCCATGCTGTCACCCCCGGTCCCCAGGCTGTTGATCTCGGGGCACAGCTTTCCGCTTTTCTCACCGAATTCAAGACCTTATTTTTCCAAATGATGCAACAGACCGGCACTATACTCACCATGCTCACTCCTATTCTGCCTCGCCTTACCGCATAATGGCTGTCGCCTTACGTCTTGCCCTCTGGAACGCCAACGGCCTTTCTTCGCATCGTTTGATATAGCCCTGATGTAGGAAACACACTTTACGTCCCGTACGGTCTTCCGGCTTCTCCGCTATATTATTTCCCACTCAATACAGCCTGACGACACCGCGCACGGAGGCGCGGCGGTTATAATCCGCAGCTCCCACGTCACCACGAGCACTTCCGCATACAAACCCCAGAACTGTAAGATATTGCTGTCCACGTTGAAGTCCTCCCATGGCTCTTGACGGTATCTGCCATCTACTGCCACCCGCGCCACGCTCCTTCTTCTGCCACATATTCCGATTTCTGGGTCCACGGTTCGTGGTCGGAAGCGACTGGAACGCGAAGCATACCACTTGGGGCACGAGACTTATCATGTCCAAAGGCCGCACTCTCCTCTCTGCCATTCGTGGATGCCATGGTACCCACTTCAGCACTAGCGAACCGACCTATTGGCCGACGGACCATCACAGGTTACCCGACTTGTTGGACTTCTTTGTCGCCCGAGGTATAGCGACTAACTATATACGGTTTGAACTCGTGTTCGAGCTGTAATCAGACCACTCGACGATCCTTGCCACCGTCGGAGCCCATCGTCCCCCGTGTGGTCCCCCCACACTCACTACAAATCATACTGACAGGGACGCATTTCGAGCCTATATTAGCACTCATATCGACCTTCACCCACGGATCAAGTAACGAAGCGAATTGGACGACGCGACGCATCACTTTACTAACCTCCTTCAGGACGCCGCTTGGCACTTCTCTCCTCCCCCTCGGACGTCTTCGGCGCAAGTATACGCCCCTCCCCTCCTAATCCGTAATCTCGTTACCGACAAACGCAGGGCCCGCACTCGGTGGAAACGATCGCGAAACCAGGGTGATCGCGCCATTTACAACCGCCTGAAACGGAACTTAAAGGCCGCCTTAAGGGACGCCCATAACGCTACCTTTACCAATTATATTATGTCACTCTCGCGGGACGACACTTCCCTCTGGAAGGCTACCATGGGTTTCAAACGACCCCCGGTCCGGACATCGAATAACAGCTGGGCTAAGCGAGACATCGAGAAGGCTAGACTTTTGGGGAACATCTTCATTCTCACAATCTCGTTGTCTCCGATTCCTTAGACGTGCCTTGCCTCATGTCTCTCCCTATCACACCCTTTTCCCCGCTGAAGTTTCCGCAGCGATTGCACGCCTAAATGTACGCAAGGCGCCCGGTTATGATCTCATCTCAGGGAAGGTGCTCCAGGAAATACCGCCTACGGCTGTAGTCCTCCTTACCACTCTCTAGAACACTATACTCTGCCTCTCATACTACCCGCTCCTGTGGAAATTTGCACAAATGGTAATGGTGCCTCAACCTGGCAAACCGGCCTATGACGTGGCCTCTTATCACCCTATCAGCCTCCTTCCCATTCCGTCTCAGGTTTTTGAGAAACTCCTTTTAAAGCGACTTCGGACCGATGTGGACATTTCCCACCTCATTCCCGACTACCAGTTTGGTTTTCGACCCGGCCACTCTCCTATTCAGCAGGCGCATCGTATTGTCAAGTGATCGTGACAAACCTTGAGGGACGCGCACTGTGCACGGCGTTCTTCCTTGACGTCTCCCAGGCACATCGGCCTTATGTATAAACTGAAGGCCTCTCTCCCAGGCCCATATTTTCTGCTCGTGCAGTCTACCTTACCGACCGTTACTTCCAGGTCCGGTATAATGGCGTGTGCTCTGACTGCTACGAGGTGAGGGTCGGTGTCCCTCAGGGCAGTGTTTTTGGCCCCCTGCTCTACTTAATTTGTACCGCCGATCTACCCACGACGGACTACACAACCATCGCGACTTTTGCGGATAACACGGGTCTCCTGGCGGTGTTTCGTGGTCCTGCTGTAGCATCCCAGCGCCTCCAGACCCACTTAACCCTCCTCCACAACTGGTTCACACTGAGGAAAATCCGTGTCAACCCGGCGAAGTCTGCGCATGTTACCTTCACCACACGACGTGTTATTGCCCTCCAGTATTTGTATACACCACCACGATCCCAGTAAGACGAGACGTTTAGTACCTCGGGTTACATCTCGACCGCCAACTGACCTGGCGGAAACACATCCAAACTAAGCGCCAAAACCTCGACCTCAAACTACGTGCCTTGTCCTGGCTTTTAGGTCGACGCTCCTAACTCTCTCTTCCAAACCAACTTTTCCTTTACAAATGTATCCTCAAGCCCGTGTGGACGTACGGAATCCAGCTGTGGGGCTGCGCGAAGCCCTCTCACACGCAAATACTTCAACGTCTCCAATCCAAAATTCTACGCTCCCTTGCCAACGCCCCTTGGTGAATCTCCAACCTACAATTACATACCGACCTTGGTATACCATTCGTCTCACAGGAGATCTAAAAATCCTCCCTTCTCTACCACAGCCTGCTGGCTGGACATCGCAATGTCCTGGTTGCTACCCTGTCTATGCCCCCCCCAACGTTGTCTGGCGGCTGAAGTGCCGATGGCCATCTGATCTTCATACTGTGACCGGCGACTAACGTGAGCTACCGCCCCGTGGGGCCCGTCGGAGTCTCGTCGACGGATGACTACTCCCCCCGTTGTCTCTTACCTCAAATTTGCTTATTGCTCCACAGGGAGTAGATTCTAAATTTGCAGTTCTAAATGAAAAAAAACATTACTATTCAGATAACCTTCAATTTGGGACTATTGATGTTAGTTTATTATCATATCCAATGTTGATATAAATAAAGTGGCCATACTTTGCTATGGTTTGCATAAGTTGAGCTTTATCCAGACTTAATGAAAGAGATTAGCTTTAAACAATTCTTTATATTTTCAAATACCGTATTAATATTGTCACCAGATGGCCTTTTCTTTTCACTCTGAATAATAATGTTTATTCTTCTTCTTCTTCTTCCCGTCCTCCTTGCTGTTACAATTAACACTACTCGCTCGCCGCTTTGTCTCCTGCACCGTAACTCAACCGCAAAAATTCACATCACCACACTGAATCGCACAAACACTCACTAATCTGTGTTTCCGGTCGCTTGCACTCACACACGCCTCCGTTCCTACTCGACTGCCCTACCCCCCTTTATTTGTCTTGTCTCGCTTGGTTGCACGAGCATTCTGGATGCCGGACGTCACAAACCTTCTGGGAAGCCATGCTGCCAGGAGCAACAGCGTCACGTTTCACTGCCCCCTCAAGGCTCTTCGACCCGAGTAGCCCCCAGGTACGGCGCCAGTCTGTCTAGGTGGACGACCATAATCTTTGCCCTGGAATGGCGCTGAATCAGGTATATGACGTCGTCGATCCGGATGATGATGAGGTGGGGGCCTTCCCAGCACATCTGCAACTTGGCCGATTTTCCCCTTCTTGGAGTACGGAGGTACAGCCACACCTGTCGCCTACTTGAAAACCAGCCGAGTTGGCCAGCTGGTCATAGCGTGTCTTCATTCGGTCGCTGGCCACTTTCAGGTGCTGGCGGGCAAAATAGTGAATATCGTGTAGTCGTTCCACAAGGGCGGCAGTACAGTCCGTCGTCGATTGTTCCTTGTCTGGGGGAGCCCCGAACATCAGGTAGCAGGGCAAGCGAAGCTCCCTCCCGAACAGCATGTTGGCAGGCATCACCCCAGTGGTCTCATGGGTCGGCGCTCGGTAGGCCAGCAGGAAGATGGTTGGCCTCTCATCCCAATCCCGTTGGTGAGTAGAGACCACCTTCCTCAAGTGCTCCTCGATCGTCTTTACGTAACGCTCCACAATCCCATCTGACTGTGGGTGTAGTGGAGTCATTCTAGTTTCGTTGACTAGCCGCTCCAGGATTTTCTGCATTAGCCTTTATTCGAAGTTCCGGCACTGGTCGCTGTGCAGCTCCATTGGGACACCGAAGCGGCAAAAGAAGTTAGTCACCAGGGCGTCGGCTACTGTCGATGCTTCTTGGTTGGGGATGGCATACACTTCTGGATATTTTGTGAAATAATCCATGGTGATCAGGAGATATGTTTCCTTTGTCGCTCTCCGGGAAAGGCCCAGCGATGTCGAATGCGATCCTTTCGAAGGGTGCCCCGACGTTATATTGGTGCACCAGCCCCCGGCTTCTGGTTCTTGGCCCTCAGCTTGCGGCACAGGTGTTACGCCGTTGGCAGAACCTCTCAACGTCGCCTCTTAAGTGCAACCAATAGTATCGTGGCTGGAGCTTATCGATGATTTTGTTAACCCCCAGATGTGCTCCTGATGTACTCCCGGATCTCTGCCAGGACTTCCTTTACCTTACTGTGGGGGATAACTATCTGAGACGTCTTCTCCTTCCCGTCGACCGACTCCCAGTGACGTTCCAGCTCGCCGTCTTTCAACGCCAATGAATTCTGCTGGTCTGAATAACTCTTGTAAACTGGCCCTGGTCACTGATGTACTTCCACTCTAGGCGTTGTACAGCCTCCATCTCTCGTATCAGTGATCCAAGATCGTTGTCTGCCAATTGCTCCCTCCTCAGGGCTTGTCAGTCCCAGCCATTAGCAGCGGCGTTAGCCACTATCCGTACCCTATGGCCGTCCGCCCGATGTTCAAACTTTTGTCAGTAGGAGCACTCCTCTGGGCATGGGCGTCTGGAAAGAGTGTATGCGTTGGTGCGTCGGATGCCTTGACGGTGTGCGGATGTGAAATTGTACTCCTGTAGACGCTGGACCCATCGGGCTGCCTGTCCCTCCAGATCCCTGAAGTTCAGCAGCCAGATCAAGGCAGAGAGGTCAGTACGTAAGTGGAATTCCTGTCCATACAGATACTTGTGAATATGCTCCAAGGTCTTCACAATGGCCAACAACTCTCGACAAATAACACAGTAGTTCCTATCGGCTTTGGACAGAGTTTTGCTGAAGTAGGACACAACCAATTCACTGCCATGCTGCACTTGGGATATTACACCATCAATCCCAAAATTGCTGGCATCGGTGTCGATGATGACCTCCCCTGGTAACCCAGGATAGGTGCCATGCACAATGCATATTTTAGTGCCTATAAAGCCTTCTCCGCTTCCGTGGACCACTCGAATGACCATTTTTCTCCAGTCAGACTGGTCAATGGCTTAGCTATACCTTCGAATCCCGAGACGAACCTCCTGTAGTACGTACACCCCCAAAAAAAACTCCTCAACTGGTGTTTGTCCTTCGGTTTTGGCCATCTCTTCACAGCTTCCAGCTTATCGGTGTCCGTGGTTACTCCTGACGGAGAAACGATGTGACCCAGGTTTCGTACCTCCTTACGGAACAGCTGGCACTTCGCAGGGTTCACTTTCAGGTGGGCCTCTCGTAGTCTTTGGAACACCTTCCGCAGATTAAGGAGCTGTTCTTGAAATGTGCGGCCAATGACAATGACATCATCCAAGTATACTTGGCAGGCATCGTAAATCAGACTTCTCAGGACGTAATCCATTAGTCGTTCGAATGTTGCTGGGGCGTTAAAAAGTCTGAAGGGCATGACCGTGAACTGCCACAGGCCCTGTCCCGTGGAAAAGACCGTCTTTCCTTTGTCCTCCGGATGCAGTGCCACCTGCCAGTATCCGCTTTCCAGGTCAAATGTAGATAACCTTCTAGCTCCAGCCAGCGTGTCCAGGGTGTCGTCAATCCTCGGGAGGAAAAAACAGCCCTTTTTTGTGACATCATTCAGTCTTCGGTAGTCTACGCAGAAGCGAAGGCTGCTATCTTTCTTCCGGACTAGCACCACAGGAGATGACCAAGGACTGTCCGACACCTCAATCACTCCTTTGCTCTTCATGTCCTCCAACAGGATATTCACCTCTGCTTGCTTCGCTAAAGGGCGTCTACGAGGAGGCTGGGGAATGGGTCGGGCGTCGCCAGTAGCTATCCTGTGATACACTTTCTCTGTGTGCCCATATTCACCGCCCTTTGTTTCATAGACGTTTTGATAGTCCGCAATGAGCTCCTGGCTTCTCTGATGCTCAGGTTTGGTCTGGCACCAGCTATCACTTCCCTCAGGTATTTGGAGAACTGCTTGTTCTGGAGTGGTTCAGGCTCCTGATCCTCAATAGTTGCAGCCCACACGGCTGACTCGCCATATCCTATAATGGTTCCTTCACTCAGCACTTGACCTTGATTGTCACATTCATGATGCGGACAGGTACCCTCGGTCTGGCTCGGACTAGCCCCCTGGCTGTGAACACCCCGTCTCTGGAACAGTTCAGGCTGAGTTCGATGAGGACGTTGGTCGCACCCCACAGGTGCCTCCAGCCTTGCCATCACCATCTTCTCACATGGAGCCGGAATCAATACGTGGCTGGCCAGTGAGAGCCTGGCAGATTTGGTTGGGCGCCTGGTTTCCATAGCGTCACCTCCTCCTCGTCCAGTCGCAGCAAATGTCATCCTAGGTCCACGGACGCGTCGTAGGACCGCAGGACATCTAACCTCAGGATGAACTCGTCCGTAACCTCCGCGACGAACACCCAGATTCTCAGGGTCCGTCATCCCAGAGTCAGCTCGAGAATGGCCACCTTTAGCACCGGGATGGTCTCTCCAGAGGCAGTCTGTAAGACGTAGTTTCTGCTCGGCTTCCGCTCGGGTTGTCCTGCGATTATGTCGGGCCGGGCGATGGGCACTGAGGCGCCGGTATCGATGGTCACCTTACATGATTTTCCTTGGATCCAACCCTCAACGATTAGGCTATCATGAGTCCCCTGACCTAGAATGTTTAGCGTCAATCAAGGGTTTGAGGGTGGTGATGCCTGTGGGCCCCTCCTCTCACTGGCATTTACTCGTTTCCAGAGTCCCGGTCTTCACGCGGCTCCCGTTACAGTCTCTGCGCAGATGACCGACGGACCCACACTGCCAGCATAGAGGTCGTCCATCTTGTCGGCGATCACGTGGCTGACTTGCCCTAGCAGACGTCCCGGTCAACTCCCGCAGTCTTGCTGGTGGCCCCGCTGCTGCTTTGGCTGCCTCCAATTTCAAGGCCTGAGTTAAGGCCTCATTTAGGGTCCGGTCTCCTCCCATTAAGAGATATTGCTTCACCTTCCGGTCTCGTACTCCGTCGATGAAAGAGTGGGCGGCATCCGTTTGAACAGAGGCGACAGGAAGCCCAACCAAGGCTGCTCCACAGCTGCCGCGAACTCCTGCAACGTCTCACCGCTTGCCTGCACCATGGCCTTCAGCTGTCACCGGTAGGCCGCGGCTAGCTGTTGGTCCCCAAAACGGTCCCGCAGTGACTCTACGATGTCCTCATATGTCGCCTCGGCCGGCACGGTGTGAAGGATGTCAGCCTCTTTACCGTGTAGTACACTTAAAATATGAGCAGCTTTCTCACTCGGCATACAGTTATTTTGCACTGCCGCGGCCTCAAACTGTCGGTGAAACACTGCCCAGGATGTAGCACCCTCAAATTTTGGTGGGTTAACTGTAATGGTGCTTGCCCCTGGACTACCGCCACCCGCACGTCTGGATCGAGCTTCCACCTCTGCTAATTGGGCCTCGAATTCTTCCCGCAGGTCCGGGCCTGTTGTTCCACCATAGAGGCGACATTTTCTGTTGCTTATCCAGCCTCTCTTCCAGCTCTGTTTGACCAGCGCACAAGTCAATTATTTGTGTTTCGAGCTCCTCCCTAATTGCACTCATACAGTTGCCCATCTTGTTCTCCATGGCATGCACTTGAGTCATGAGGGCAGTTCTAATGTTGCTCATGTCAGACTTCAGTTCAGCACATATGTCACCCTTCAGTGCCTCCTGTCCGGTACCAAGTGCACACATATCCGTCTTCAATTCCGCGGTGGTAGTACTTAATTCACTTTTCAGTTCTTTGAACTAATCCCTTATTAGCTGTAACGCTGAATCCATCTTGTATCAATATTCGTTATATCCCACTTCCTGACACCAAATGTCACCAAGTAGCCTTTTCCTTTCACTCTGAATAATAATGTTTATTCGTCTCCTTCTTCCCGTCCTCCGTGCCGTTACAATTAACACTACTCGCTCGCTGCTTTGTCTCCCGCATCGTACCTCAACCGCAAAAATCCACCTCACCACACTGAATCACACACACGCACTCTCACTGCTCTTTGTTTCCGGTCGCTTGCACTCACACTCTCCACCGTTCCTACTCGACTGCCCTGCCCCCCCCCCCCCTTTTTTTTTTTTTTTACTCCCTTTTGTGCACTTTCTATTGTCAGGCCTGGCGCCCCCAACCTTGCGGGAAACCCAACCCCCAGGAGAAACACCCGCA
>Ga0123352_10017249_pt1 | contig 11513 bp, 9 predicted proteins | sample TergutLab28metaG_FD_89700 | JGI IMG/M metagenome (GOLD analysis project Ga0123352, IMG submission 89700) | Labiotermes labralis P1 segment gut microbial communities from Petit-Saut dam, French Guiana - Lab288 P1 | ecosystem: Host-associated > Arthropoda: Insects > Digestive system > Gut ...
AGGACAGTGTGAATACCGACTGTGAATATGGAGATTCACAGGCAGATCCATCCTTTGTGTCCGTCGCACTGGGTGAATTCACTGCAACGAAGTTAATGTCCTGCATTTTTAGTGTCCAATGTACATAATTCGACTGTAGTGGACTGGAATATGTTATTGTGTCAGGACGGACTTGTTGGCTGACTTCTGTATATCGAAGTATAACAGACATTGTTTTCAGAGTTTTGAGATAAACGTGTCTTCTGTCTGTCACTGAAGTTCTCTGCAGTCGGTAAGGTTTTTGCTGTCAGGTTTATAGGGGAAAATTTTGAAAAAGTAGTGGCTTTGAACGTTGTGTGACATTGGACATTCAGCCCCATTTAGCAGTGAAGTTGTGAAAAGTAGACATTTCTCTACTATCTGTGTAGGTCATCATGGCCTGTTCTCATGTAAACTTACCTTCGCCATTGGGAAGTATTGCATTAAAACACTTAAAGTACCACTGTGGTGGTAATCGCTATGTTTACATCAGTTTGTACAAACTGGTTTGTACGTCGGTAGTTAGGCACAGTGGTTGTTAAGAATGCAGTTTTTATTCGGAATGATAAGGATAGAATTATCCCATGTCAGTCTCCTTCGAAAATTCCCAAATCCATGTTAATATATAGTGATAATATTTTATTGCTTGATTGTAAATTTTTCTTTCTTTCTTATCCTGACATCTTCTACCGACGAAATATAAGAGTAGAATTTTACAGTTCGGTATGATACAATGATACAAGCTCGTGCGCACTGACACACACACAGACACATACACACACACACACACAAACTAACGCACAAACAAACTAACAAAATAAACAGACCGTAGAATTCATCTGAAATTTTGATTGACCCATCGCACAGATTTTTACCTGACAAAACCGAACACTCCTTAGAACAAAGCTCAAGACACTTACGGGGTTCGAACTTGTAATATTTATTATTGATTTTAAATTAATTTTGTACGTAAGTACTTTGTTTTGGATATTCTGCCATTTAACACAAAAGGGACATCTCTTACCCATCGCGACCCGTAGCCAGTGAATGATAATATGACTGTGTCCATAAAGTATATTGGTTAGATCGCTGTCACTAGACCTGATCCATTTATACACTAACTTTAATTCGTGAGATTGTAGCAGCACAACGTCATGGGCGGATTACCCCGTAATTCAACCCACAACACACCAGCCTTATCGACCCACAGGCAAGTCAAGTTTGTTTTCGTATTAGCCATTTAATTATATTTAAACGAATTAATGATGTTGGTTGATATATGGCCTGAAATTTAACAGATATCTTAGTGTACATACAGACACATAATAAGTGTTCATCTCTTAATTCTCACACCATATTTTGCGAACATAAATTCAATGTGTTTTCTTACTCGGCTACGTGCTGAACATTAATAATCGTCGTTGTGCCAAGCTACTGTTTGATTCTTACAGCAATATTAATTGTGTAAGGGCTTTTTCGAAATTACAAAGCGAGTATATGCTTCTTGAAGTCTGCCTATCCATCAGTCCCTTCTTTCTTCTATCTTACTACGTGGAACATGGGTTCAGTGGGCGGATTTTGACGAAAAAATACATTTAAATCTATATGTATCTACCGTTCAATGAGTATAATTTATATTTTAGACCATCAATTACACAATATATAAACAGTAAAATTTATTTCGTATTTTGGTTTACGAAATATATATTACTGTCAATATATTGAGCATTTATTTATCTAAATGTTTTTTTAAATATTTTCGGAATATCTGTCAGTAAAATTAAATTTCATTACAATCTGATAATAATAACGGGCACTTTACTTGAATGTTTATGTATTTTATGATTATGTCTTCTCAAGTTATTTTTGAAATTTGAATTTTTCCAAAGAAGTTTTAAAGAAGACCAAGACACTTATTTTATATTTATTAACGTCATTCTGAAAAGTGTACGCTTGATGAGATAAATGGAATAATATGACACAGAGACAGAGGCAGGCCAGCAATATAAATATGATACAGTCTTTGAGCATTAGATGCTCTTTAGGTATTGCTACAGACGCACAGATTTGAATGCGTATTTTTAATAATTTTTTAAGAAAAATTTTACTCGTAAATTTCTCACTCTTGCGTCGTAATATTTCTGCTGCCTCTTTGGCATTTAGCACTTTCTTTGTGTGTGGTGGATGCGAGTGCTTAATATTACGACACTGTAACAGGTGCTTAACGTTTGTAATTATGTGCTGCGTTGAATAATATTGTGAAATGCATCAGCAAAATAATTAGTTGTATGACGTACTGTGAAGTGCCCTCAACGTCTTGTTCTTTCAAGAATGTTTGGGAATGGTTGTTGTTATATGTTGGATTTGAAAGCAGACTAATATATGTTCTGGCATACAAACTCTAGTAAGTTTATATAAATCGTCTATAAAAATATATTGAATGTTTATTTTTCTATGAAAATTTTTTTCTTGGCCCCACTCTATCATACCGTCTATCTTTCTAGATTAAAGAGGCAACTCTTATTCGTTTTCGGAATTCACTATTTTAGAAATTGTTGGGAAAAGAGAAATTCATTAGACCTTTCTCAGCTTGTATTACTGTACCCGAAATTGAGGTACATAATATTTCCACGTTGCTTTATATGTGTAATCACTGACCGAAAATCTTCGAGAATTATGTACTGGAACTGGTGCATGTCGGATGGTCCCAGTGCTACAATAAAGTAAATACCGCAGTTGATTACTGTGCAGTACCGATATACCTCCACGCATTCTCTGCGACGGCACTAGATGGAGATGTGCAGTTAGCTTCATTTTCCGACGGATTATCCACCGCACAAGGCACCGCAGGTATGGACTGAACTAGAGGCATGGAATGACAACCAGAAAGGAAGGATTGGACAAGAGGAATTTCTTTTGCACAATTAGGGGTACCGAACCCCGTTCGTTCAGAACGCATGCTAATCAACATATAGTTAGACTTTGTCAAATTCAAACATAATTCCCACATACGTATAATTTGATTCTCACTCAAAGACACAAAGTGAGGGAAAGAATCATATGTGTGATATTTAATTTAATTACATACTATTCCTAGTTCTGGTACAACAAGTTACATTGAAGGAATATATTCAGTTGCCCTAAATGTCCAAAACCATGGAAGGTTGCTTTCCATTTCCTACACCAATATTTCTGTGCGGAACTCCTTCCATCTCTTGACGATTCTGCCTAGTTGCAGTGATCTGTCGGAAATGCCTCCAGCTGTGTGACATTTATGCCGTTCTCTTGCAAAATCTTCCAAACTTCATTCGATGTATTTTCGTCTGGTTCTTTGCTTCGATATGCCACATAAACCACCGCTGGAATCAGATAATAGGCCGTTGTAAGATTGAAAATTCCTTGCTGTGGAATTGTGTAAACTGTGACTAATGACATTTTCTCAAGTTTCTACCGTTTACACATCTCCCCCCTTCCTCACCCCCCCAGTATATATTCCTTTCCTTTCTTATAGACAATCAATACATATATACGCTGTAGCTATATATAGCGTTCGGTAACATTACAAACTGGTTGACCTAGGCTTTAGCGAAACGCACGGGATTAGGTTTGAAGGGGACACATTTGAATAAGGGGTAATTTTGAGCAAATTAAATATGTTGCCTTCAGTAAAAGTGTATGTAACTACTTTTCAATTTCGAGAGTGTTAACACTGCTCAGCAGTTGACATCCACTTTCCCTCCATTGTAGTGTTTAGTCTGGTTTATGTGAAGTGACATATACTGGTTTGTTCACGAAGTAAATTTTTTAATTTTAACTTCTAAGCAAATCGTGTCTACATTATGTTGGTAGAGCTAAGTTTGATTATGCCTTATTTAATACAAACGTTTCATTTACATTGTGCGATTGGTATATCTTCTGTAATTATAACCACTTTATTTTAACAAAGATTATATTTCGTGTTTGCACATGTTGTAGATTTGAACATTGTTGTAAAAGTCAGATTTGAACAATGTTTATATATGACCCTTTATGTATCCATGATATTTGTTTTGGGAAAAATTTGGTGGCGACTTTAATTTAGGACAAAGAAATGGTTCGTTCATATTTAAATAAGAGAAATAATCCTGATGTGCCAGGAGCGGTTATACAAGGGAGACGTCAAAACTGTACAGGAAATGAGGCTGTCCGTAAGATTTGCTGGTTCTAGATTCGGAATGACGCATAAAGAACTGCTTTAGATAATTAAGAAATCAACATTGTTGTCGAGTGCAATGGGCCCCACGAGTCTCCTTCACGTTACACAAGTTGACAATTTTTCAATATCAACCAAGAGTTGAAATTATTGGTCCACGTAATTAAATGTTCCAAAGTAAATTACGGAATGACATGTAAACAATTCCGTCATCTGGCTTGCGTTTGTGGCAGAAGACTGCAGAGTAAATTTTCCAGTAGCTGGATTGATAACAAAATAGGAAGAATTACGTGGTTTATGGGCTTTGTGAAAAGACACAATTACAAAGCTTCTCCAGCGCGAAAATACAAGTCTGTCGAGCACCACCGCATTCAGCGAAACAAACTTAAGGGAATTCTTCGGCAATTATGAGCGTGCAGTGGAATCTCGGAATTTTATTGCTGGCAGATTGTATGACAATGACGAAACTGGAGTGTCTAGAGAATACAGTCTGCTAATATTGTTACGTAGATTGGGAAACCAGTCTGATGATTGTTCCACGAACTGGAAACTTGGGGGTGGTTAATATTCTTCAAAGCAGCTCGCTCACAGTTCCTTTATTGTTGAAAGTCCTTGAATTTGGAACGTAACATGCAAGAAGCTCCAAACAAGATCGTGTAATTGTAGTAATGGACAATCACATAATGTATTGCACTCTTGATTCAATTCTCTATACAAGAGAGAAAGGATCACAATAGTAAATAGTCCTCTCCGTGCTCTCACACATTACATCCACTGGGTGTGGAGGTGACGAGACCATTTAAAGGAAAATTATGCGTGGCAAAATTGATTGGGCGACTGCAAATCCTGGATAAAGTGATGTCAGTCCTTCACCTGACATCATTGAAATATGCTGTAAATCAAGTTTCTTTTACTGCGAAGAATATAAGAGCAGCGTTTGCTAAGAATGGTATATGGCAATTGTAATGATTTGACTTCAGTGACGAGGAGTTGGAGCCATCATCTATTACGCCTATGGAGAAATAATTTCCTAACCATGAGATCCTGTTCGTTCTGGTAAAACCCCTGTAGTACGAGAAATTTCTGGGACGAGCAAAGATAGACTTTAACCAGAAGATGTGCGTCTATTCCCAAAACCTGAACTAAGATGCGACAGAAAACAGAGGAAGAAGTTGAAGTCTCGCATTTTAACCGATTCTCTAATAATGGATCGCAGTAAACAAGAAGCACTTGGAAGTACAGCTCTAAAGAAGAAATATTGCAAAGTTGCTAAACACTACAGATATAAAACATAGCAGAAGAATGTTACAACAAACAATTTGTTCTCCTATTGAATTTGATTAAAACTCTCCGATGAGAAAATTGACGACTTATTAGAAACTCCTGGGACAATTGAATTTGAAGTAATAACTACAGAATTTTCTGTGTTGATTTAGTTTCGTACTTAGACAAACAAGTTTTCTACGCTAGGAAAGTTGAAGGAAAGGACGGTTTCACAATAAGGTGAAGTTTAGACGGGGACATGACGAGACATGGCAGTTTGCCTTTTCTGTAAATGATAACAAAAGTGAAATAGAAAGGGTTGGCATTGTGGCGAATATTCAAAGAGCAATTTCTCTGGGTTTTAATGCATGCGTTACAGCACTGAAATACTTTGGTGTTAATTTCTTGATGAAAGAGATATATATACAGAGAAAGAGTGTGCTTTTATGGACTTTAAACTAATTTACATTCACATATATTCAGTAATTTTATTTGTGTTCAAATGTGCCCCATTGCTGTACAAATATACCCCAAGTATGAGGCAGATGTTTTTCATGTTGAATCGACAGAGATATATATTAAATTACTTAAACATGTGTCTTAATTTTGTTATTTAAACATTTCTCATGTATGCTAAATACTATGCCATTTCAGCCTCATACCACTTATATTGAGCAATATGTCCTTCAGAGGCTTGAGAAAATGTTTCATAAAATGTTCTAAAAGGTGCCCCATTACGGATGTAAAAAGCAATACTATTTAAAAGTTCTGAATTTGTGTATCTAGCCGTATCTAACCAGCATACAAAACGCTTGCACCGTGTTACATTATCGTATGTTCCCTGTCTGAATCTACTACATTTTTCATATTATCTCATGCATGAAACAATTTTCAGGAAGTAATATATAATATAAATTATCTTTCTTGATTTTGTTCTCAAATTGGTTCGGAATGTTTCTTCTTTTAAGAAGGACTCGTTGCAAAGTTGCAATATATGTACGTTAGTATTTATGTAAAGTACCCTATAAACGAGCCTGAATTTAGCAAAACATGAAGTGTCTATACATTTTTTTGTGGAGTTCTGAATTAATATTTTTTAATCTGTCCAATTGTGCCGGGTTGTTCGATGTGGATGGCCGAATATACGAAGAACCATCACGAACCGAACAGTCGGTTTTTGGAAATGTGGGAAGTGCCTGATATAGTTCACTTTTTTATTTGTATATAGAATTTACAAAGAACGGACTTACGTTTGGTGGAATTGACGGGGCAGAGCTTGGCAATGGCGTAACGGTCGTAGTCAATTGCTATGAAGGAGATTCGCCCACTCCACATTGCTGCAAATGTGATAAGAGTGAATGTTATTGTATCGAGAATTTCGCTATTATTTAAACATAAGTATTACATTGCGTGACGATGGACATTATTGCAAATTATCGACCAACAGTTTACCAAATTCACCCGTACCACACTTTGAACAGTATTACAGTACGAGAGTGTGGTTGTTAGGCTAATATGTAAGTGTTTGATAAAAGATGCCTTCGTGCTGCTAATAAACTGGAAAAGTAATAGAGGTTGCTAAATATGTGTCGAGATATTCACCTGAAACATTGAACGCAAAATGTTGAACAACCACTTATCTATTAACTTGTTTGGTGGATTATGTCAGTGAGGAGAGAAAACAATAAACATTTAACACACAGTATAACGTTACTCAAACAGGGAGTCCAAAATTATGTCATTTTAAGAATGAATTGAAATGAACAAGAATAAATTATGACTAAGATCCCAGATTGTTTAATATTCTGTGCCACATCAATTCTTGTCACAAAATACTCCTATTTCTTCTCTTCTCTTTTCAGTTTTTTTGTCCCACATATCAGCCTAAAGATTTATGCTACATGCATACATAATTCAACGCCCCCTCAACACCTCCCCTGCCGTTATACACGTACTGTCCATATCCCACTTCTTAATTTGTTAAACCCCACGATATGGAGTAAATAGCGCTGTTAAGCCAAGCATAGTCACAAGCTCAGTCACAAGAGCGACCACCAGTTCAGAAGTCGTTCAGACAGTATACTCGTCAATATCTGGATTGATTTAAGCTTTTCATAAAACGAAAAGTGTATGAAATATTGGAAGGTTTTTGAAAAATATTACTGATACCTAATTTCACCGACCCATGAATTCTCAAAATATCTCATTATCAGCTCAACTTCTAGATCATATATAAAATGAAATGTGAATATTTATCGTTACATTGTCCAGTTCACATCATGAAACTGTTTGTGAAACACTTTAGCATGAACTTACGCATTGTTTCGATAACTTGGTCATATCCAGTACCGTTCCAGTTTGTTGCATTGCCATACAACGTATGTTGTGTGCTGTTGAACACAAGAAGTTTAGAATTAGACACAAATTATTTTATGTAAAAATGTAAACAGCCCTGTTTTTAACATTTCACCCCTTGTGTTTGACATTCTTGAAATGCTGAGAATTAATGATAGTGTTAAAATGAATATAAAAGATATTTTTTCCCTTCTCAATACTTACCACAGACACGTGTACATGTAGAGTGTCAGCTGTTGGTGTAAAGCTAATAACGTTTGAATGTTTTCCTTTTTTTGCTGCTTTATCAATATAATTAAAGAAATTGCTTGAACATTATGTGCAGAGAAAGAGATAAATTTCGACCGTTTGAGTGTCATGCTTTTAGTTTTTTTTTGTACACATGTTCATCTAGAATTTATGTAACACAGTGGGAAATTGTTTTCATTATAGTTGACCTCCCTGTATATTTTAAGAATTAGCTAGTGATCTTTTAATTTTTATATATCGCACATTTGACTTATGGATTTTTCTACACCATAAATCTTATAAATTTCGTACAGTAACATTAGAAGTCATGTTTCCCTACGTTTATATTGCGGGTTTTCTAGTGAGATTCCGTTTGTTTAGTCGCAGAATTTGTGCCTGTTTCGGAGAACTATTAAAGCCATCTGTGTAATGAAATAATACGGGAGTTTAGCTTTGAAGTTAGTTGTGCAAGTAAGAAAGGGCACTTACTTTATTATATAATTGCATTTCAAAACACATCTTTTCTACCAAACTATGTTACAGTCGGTAAATTGTTGGCCGTAAAATCTGTGACTTCTCCCTATCAATAGAAAGCAGGGCCAAATATAAGCGGAAGAAAATCGGGTGAACCAATCTTACTAATTACAGTCAAACCTCAATAAAACTCAACATCACTCTCCCCCACACAACTCTGTGAACAGCAATTCTGTCTTACACATTATGTCTATTTACCACCTGAAAATTGCAGTGAACAACAGTAGATATTATGAACTTACTTGATAAGTAAAAAGTTTACGGTTAATAAGCTTGTGTTTCCCTCAGGAATGCCAACGTTGAGAACAAAGCATTCCACGTTGTTCTCAAAATCTTTGGGGGAGTGCCATATCGCATACCAAGTTCGAAGATCTGTGAACTGTGAGAAAACGAAATTTGTGACACACTTCTTGTGGTTGGAACTTCTTATTTGGAACGGCTTGTAAATTTGTTAAATTTAATTTTTGTAGTATTTCTTATTCCGGAATGCCAATTCCATGTTCCGTATTATATTTTCTCCTGTGACGTGTCTTCCTCTGCCGTATCTTTCACATTATTTCAAATACGGCACCTTTCAGAAAAAATTAAACAGAGAAATTGATTCTTGATTTTTGAAACATTTCTTACTTTCGGAAAAAATGACGAAATATCACGGTAACTGCAGGTTGTCTTTTGTAAAACACCCAAAATTTCTTAAAAATTTCGAAGGAAATTGATTTATTTCTACAGAGTTTTGAGAAATTTTCAAATATTAAATTTCATATCTTTTCGACGAGCGGAAGCAGAGATGTTACAATTAGAAAGACAGATATGACGGACAAATAGTCCAAATTCGTAATTTGCGAAATAGCCTAATATTTTGTTTGGATTTGGTACGTCTTTTCATAGACCATTTATGAAATTATTGTTTATTATTTTCAATTAGAAAAAGATATTTTTACAAATCATGTAAAATAATTATTCATATACCGTTCGGTTACTCCAACATACTAATTATGATATGTTGTATCGGTAGTTTGTTAATGGAACCACAAGTGAAATATATACACAAGCATAATTTTTTAAAACTGCTTCCTTCATGAATCATGTCAGTACAAAAATAGATACCTGATTCCAATCAAAACTGTTCACTTCCGAAGTTCCAACGTCGCAGCCGTCGCAGACCGAAGCTAACTTGGCGATTAGACACCAAAAAATAATCATCAGCATGTTGGTTTTAATTCCTGTAATTAATTTGAAGAAGTGATATATAAGTTTTCTTTCCTCCTTCTCTCCCATGGCACAGTGAACACAGTTAGGCACAATTATGATACATCCTTTGTTTTCGCACATGTTTGTTGGTTAAAGACATGCAAAAGCCTGGCCTTTGTTTTCAAGTCGGTCTTCGTTTTTTAATGTGCCATATTTCTTGTTCAGATTTCTGGGTGGAAAGAATGTTTCAAGCAATTGCACAGACGCTATTTGATGCTAGATTCAGAATAAATTCCCATAAAATACCTACTTGCTTTCCCCTTTGATATCCTAACATTCGTAACTACACAGTTACACGCAGTTCACAATTGAAGTGAATAATTGGATTTATGTTATTTACACTCTATTCTAAAATGAGCCATCCCCGTTGTGTGTATATAAAAATAGATGTGGGTATCAGCCAATAACACAACAATATCTAAAAAGATGTTTAATTAAGGATGAATTAAATTACATATTTCGGCCTAATGTGGCCATAATCAAGTTTACATCCGAACGTATGATGGTGTTGCTTTACACGTTGGTATGGATACGTCACGATGGTGAGATCTTAGCATCTGTGATGTATGTTATATGCTATTTATGCTATAAATAGCATATAACTTTTATTAAATTGGAAGTGTCTGGAAGGCGGTGGCAGTGACGTAATAGCGTACGAATGTTATGAAATTCGTTTAATACCAATCGTCCCTCTGTCCCAACGCTCGAAACAACTTACAGAGAAATCTTCGGTGAATTTTTTAAAATATTTCCAGAAAATTCATGTTTCATTAACATCTAACGAAGGATCGGGACAACGGAATGTAGCATCATATGCATGTCTGTTCATCCTTCCGTCTGTGTGGTAGCATGAAACAATTATTCTGCAACTGGATGGGTTTGTATGAAACATGTTCGAATTTGTTTTCGAAGAACTGTCAAGAAAATTCAACAATAATTTAAAATTTAACAAAAATAAGATATAATTTACATTTAAAAATATGTACATTCGTGATAAAATGTCAGTCAATTATTATTAAAATAATAGCATTCATAGACATTATTACAGTTCTGTTCGAAACACATATCATATGTTCAGTAACGTTTTTCTGTAGCTGGTATATGCGGTACAAAATGCGGAACACTTTATATCGCCTGACAGTAGAGAGACTGCATTATACACGTAATGCGTCACATGGTTTTACCGTGCTGGATAATTCAGTCTACACGCACCACTGATAAAACGTACTGTTTAATCCCGAGTGTATCTGTGTCTAACTATGTGCGATCCAAGAACCTCAACAAACAGTCACACCAGCCAACAGTTTGGCTGCAGCTCTACAGAAAGGACGTAATATAAAGTTTACTTACAGTCAATCTAATTGCAGTCGCCGTCTTCTTCCAGCTCCTCAACTGTGTGTTTTTTCAGTCGTGTGGACCCCTTTATAGGGTACATTTCAAAATAAGCTGCAAGTGTCGAAGGAAAACAACAGATATTTCTTCACAGAAACATCTGACAGATGCGGTAGTTCTTTGTTTGCTTCATCTGTAAGAAAGGTGGGACTTAATAATACCGAACAAATTTTAGACGTCATAAGCGCGACTGGCTGAACAAGTTCACTGCGATCATATCACTTGTAAGCTTGGAAAATTTAACTTGGAAAATTTTATTTAATTTCGCCCTCGTAACAAA
>Ga0123352_10017251_pt1 | contig 11513 bp, 8 predicted proteins | sample TergutLab28metaG_FD_89700 | JGI IMG/M metagenome (GOLD analysis project Ga0123352, IMG submission 89700) | Labiotermes labralis P1 segment gut microbial communities from Petit-Saut dam, French Guiana - Lab288 P1 | ecosystem: Host-associated > Arthropoda: Insects > Digestive system > Gut ...
TAAAAATTAAAGAGATAGAATAAAAAAATACTTTTTTTTTTAAAAACGCTCCATGGGGATATATAAATATATGGGTTTTTGTGGTTTTGTAAAGTTTTTGAAAAGGTGGCGAAAATTCCTTTTTTTTTTTTTTTTTGACCTTCTTTAATTCATCAGTTACGGCTTCTTGGATTTCAGCAACATCCGCAAAGTGGAGTCCTTTTAAATTAATTTCCAACTTGGGGAACAGAAAATACTCTGACGGAGATAAATCTGGAGAGTACGAGGGGTGATAAAGGGTTGTAAAATTATTTTGGGTCGAAAATTGGCAAACACTTGCAGCTTTGTGGGCGGGCGCATTATCGTGCAACAAAAAAAAAAATCTCCACAGCCAAACGCAGATGGACGAACCCGCTGAATGCGCTTCAGCAGGCGATCCGTTGCTGCTTTATAAAATTCTGCATTTACTGGTTTTCCCTCTGGCACGAATTCTTTGTGCACTACGCCTTGAGAGTTGAAAAAAGTTATCAACATCGTCTAGATGCGGGACCTATGAAATTTCAGTTTCTTTGGCCGAGGGGATGTCTCACCAACCCATTCAGAACTGTCTCACCAACCAATTCAGAACTGTGTCGCTTTGTTTCTGGGTCACAGGCAAAACACCAGGTCTCATTTCCCGTAATAATTTTGTCTAAAAAAATTTTTGTCTGCATCGGCCATCGCGATAATGTCTTGGCAAAATGTGACTCGATCTTCCCTTTGTTCAAGTGTCAAGGAGTGTGGAACACAACGTGCACACAACTTTCTCTTTCAGAATCAAAAGAACTACAGTCTTGAGGATGTTAAAAGATTCTGCTATCATTCTCGATGCGATTCGACGGTCATATTTGACCATATCAGAACCAGCAGTAATGTTGACCTCAGTTCGAGCCGATTTTGAACGGCCACCTCTCTCGCCATCTTCCACCAGCTCCCTTCCGTCTCTAAATCGAAAATACCAAATAAAACGTTTGATAGGTTCAGAGCCTCATTCCCACAAGCCTTTTGCAACGACACTAGTGTTTCTGTCGCAGATAGACCGGCTTTGAAACAAGATTTTATGGGAACTCTCTGTTCATTTCCGCAATCCATGACGTATAAAGAAAACGGACTTTACAAGACAAGTTATAACTCGTACACTGTCAAAGATAAACAAAGGAAACTCAGTGTGTGAACGGATGTTAGTTGATAGTACTTAGTTAGTGGATTGGCCGATAGATCGCTCCAGTACTTTTATTTTAAAAAAATCGGTCCTTAAACTTATGGATCGCACTGCGTAAATGCGAATTACTGTTTAGTATCTGGAGCAAACTGACTTAACTTTATTAGTCTGCCTTACACTTGCGCTTTAAACTGAGACACGTCTGCTTTCTAGCGTAATTAAAACAATGAAATGCCGGTACACACTTACGGTATGTTTTATTATACTAAACGGTGCAGCAGACGTTTAATTTTATGATGTACTGCGGTAAGCTCGGAGCGATAGGACGAAGAGGGGGAAGAAGCCCTCTGACCGGCTTATAGAATTACTTATTTCTTTCGAGAACTACCCATTGCCGCTTTCTTTATACGCCTCGCAAGGAAACATGGGTGTACTATCAAAAGAAATACAGACACGCGTGTTTTCATGACAAGCGTTTTAATGAACTCGAAATGAATCAAACCTTCAATAAAGAGGGTTCACTCAATGAAGACTGATGAAGAGGAATGGCACGTCCCGTCGCTTGCGACGTCCTCCCAATGACCTGACTAATTGAAATATGACGGAATCACTTACAAACAGATAACCGAAATCACGTAGCGCGAAACGGACTTGTGGATATAAATTTCGATTTAAAAGGCTCATGTTAAGAATAAGGGACACATTATTTTAAAACAGGGCACCCGTATGTGTCAATTTTGGAATGAAAATTTCTAGTACTTCTTAAAAAAGCTGCTTGCGTTTATCAAAAGTACAGTGTGAGAAATAGCCCCTCTAACTAGAATTAAGTGCTTTTTGCTATTAATCTTTGTATTCATATCAAAGCTCAACAATGCAACATTAATGTCCTGGGTTAGCTTAGTTACATTCACGAAGCAAAAACCTATATACTGAAGATTGTTTGTCGTAATCCTGAGAGGTCTGTTTTCACACAGATCCACACTTCTTCCATTGCTTAACTTCCGGTTTTCAAACAACTTCAATAAATATTCTGGTATTAGAAAACGAGACAAAGTTGAACACAAAAACAACATTAATTACACAAGTTTGTATAATTTAATGATTAGTTTCTCTCAATTTTTTTTTAAAAAAAAAGAATAGACGCTTCATCCATATTCTTACCTTTTTCTCCAATCCCTAGCAACATACGCGAACGCTACAGAATCTTACAATTCGAAAATCACTTTTCTTTTTATCGAGAAACAAAATAAAGAAGGTGGTGGTGGTGGTGGTGGTGGTGGTGGTGGTGATGGCGACAAAGGAAAAATTATAGTAGGAAAATGTCAAACTAAGGAGACGAGGAGTAGGTGGAAGGGGAACGACACAGTGAAACTTAAAGAATGCACGACAAGTTATGAAGATGCAGACTGAACTCATTCGGCTGAGGAGAGGGTCCTGTGACGGGCTGTTATCAACACCGCAGTAAACCACAGGGAATTTATTAGCCAGCTGAATGATAATCACCTCCTCATGAACAATTGTGTTGAACCCATTAACAGCAGGATAATGGAAATCGTGACGAAAGTGAAGACGGAGTTGATAATAAAAAATATGAAGATGATGAGAAGGTATAAGATGATAATAAGAAAGAAATGAAAAACGAATTTTGAGAGGCTCACACTTACTAGAACCTGTTCTTCCGTGTGCTGCGTCATATAAAAAGTACACTGTGCGTTGTTAAACAAGGAAAACAGGAAGGACTATGTCACGTCCCCGCACAGTTCAGCCACCCTGCGAGCTGAGAGCCGGGAAGATAAATGAGTGATCTGGCGTAGGCCCAGGCCTGCAAGTACAGTCCAGCCTAGAATAACCACAATCTCAAAATGCTGTTGCCAGGTTTTTCTAGGCAAATCAGCACCAGCATGCGGTGAAACTCCGCGGCTTACTGCAGAATTCCTGCTAGTCACTGACGTGAACGCCATCTACATTTAAAATGCACTTGATTCCACAAAAGTCACAGAGATCGTGCACGAATTTCCAACCCTCATTACCATATACACACACAGACGCGCGCGCACGTGCCCATGAGTTCAAGGGTGTAATACCAATAAAGTCCTTCGTTTAGAACAATTTAGATATTTACTCTGGTCACTTCACAGAGTCATATTAGTGAAATTTAGAACGTTACGTATTCAGGGCTGTACGTGGGAAGCAACGGAATGCTTACAGAATTTCCGTGGTGGAACCTTCGGAATATGACCACTCTGAAGGCTAGAGATGAAACCATAACATTAAAAGTAAGTTACGAATGTTGTAAGTGCATAACAATGACTCAGAGTCGCGTTCCATGAGGGGCTTGGGTATTATCTGTGCTGTACCTCTGAATTTTTTAACATGAAGTTAGCCATAATCTGTTGTTCTACACTGTGATCTGTTGAGGCTCCTCGATGCTCAATATAAAAACAGCCGCGAGTAAATATATTACTTATACTGTTAATGACATCCTTGAAACTATACCAAGGAGAAGCAAATATCCAATACTGGCTTGCTTCAGTAACATTATGCACTTATACCGGAGACTCTTCGCGCGACACTGAACGCTAGTGCTGAAGACAATGTTGAAAATAGCGACCGATGACGCCGACCGCTCTGCAGTGCCCATTCCTGCTCAGTCCCGCCTTGAAATTAACAGTCTATAAAATGGCTACAAAGAATGTACGTAGTATATATAATAATTAACGGAAAACCCGAAAATAAACCAAACTTACTGTAAATCCCGCAAGCATTAGTTACTTGTAGGTTTCGTAATGATACACACACCACAACCATTTTGGTTTTGACATGTGTGTAAGTATTTAACCCATGTAGGTCTGCCTTCAAATTTACATTTCAACAGGTTTGAAGAGCTACGGATTTGCCTGGTTACCTCATTACCATCTAAAATAAACGACACGCTATAATATTAATATTTAGAAACTCTGGTGGTAGTATACACATCAGCAGGTGTGGAGTGTTGCAGCCAACTTGCGGCCGACCACATGTGTAGCCACGACTCTTCTCCTCCAGATCTATTAACCCATTAAACCTATCATCACTTATAGGTGCCATATTCCGTCCAGAGTCCCAGACTGAGTGTCTAATCTGAGCAACAATTAGCTCCGCACAACAGCTTCCACAATTTATTTACTGTCACCTTAACCTTGACATAATATTGCCTCATTCATTTGACAGTATCTTTTTAATAAATAACAATTAGTTGCTCGTTGCAGAGCCCGCCATTCAGACAAGACCCTAGCCGCTCAGATGACCACGAAAATTGATATTCTTGTGAACCAAGAAGGTCTAACGCCGTGCTCGTTTCAATACTATTCTCCCATCCAAATAGCCTAAACCCACATCTAACGCGGCTCCCGAGTTCTAATTTTATCCTTCACGTTTTATCGTTGGTGTTGTCTCTGTCTTTCATGAGTGAATTTTCTTAAGAGTATTAGCAAAAAAGCACAAACATTGTGCTGGGCCTTCAGAATATACCTCAGATATTCCATTCACGTATGCATATAAAAATTCCGTCCTACTGTTTCTTTGTGGTCGCAGTTTATCGCCTGTGCCGGTGATTTTGTTCATTTCACATTGAAACTCTATACCTCACACGCATGCGTGCGTCAGTTCACATAGAGCTGCGCGTCATAAAGTTATGGAGTGAAGAATTAACGTGGCAACACCAGCGGTTATAAACATGATTATTTACTTATTTATTTATTCTATTCGACATATACTGAGTAACCTGCGAGTCAAAACCATTCACAGTCAAGCAGTAGCAATAGTGACCAATTAAATGAATTTCAAATAGTGCAACAATTAGCGATGCCCAACTGATCTATAGCTACGCTGCCTGTAGTCTACCTCTTTTGTTACGACGGGTATCGGAGGTCTTGCTTTCGCCCCACTGTTCGTGTAAGTTTCCTCTCCTGTCACCCAGAACAGAGACCGCCACAATTCAGTACAACAGTGCATTAAATGACTATTGTGAAGTCTTTGGATTTGAATTAAGAGATCTATCTCATTTCAGGCATTATAAACATAAGAAAGAGAATCCCCATACCCAACTTATCAGTGGCGCTTAAGTATGTGTGAAGTTGTTTTTCAAGAGACATAAGAGTGGCGTGTAAGATGCTCTTCACTAGTCGACAGACATTCCAGTTAAGCCAGAAATCTGCGTTTCGTAGAAGCAATGCGTGGGTTACGTGAAGGACCACTTCTTCCTACTGATGCAGATGCACATCGGATTATTTCTATGACGTCACACATTTCCATCGAGACACTTGTTTGTGTTTTGTTCTCTGTTTATTTGCCTGCAAAAATGCTCAGATTCGAATCAGATACTTCCAGCTTACAAGTCTTATCGAATGCACGGTGTAAAACTGAAAGTGATAACTAGACCCACCCTACTTTCAGTGCGGAACAGTGTATCAGTTGTTGATTCCGCCGGCCTATCGCGCACGTATCCACGACACACACATGAAAATTGAAGAGCTGGTGAAACACTGGCGGGACGAAACCGAACATTTCCGAAATTATTCTATCACACATATTTTCTGTATTACAAATGTACGTGATACAGCCTAGTTCTGAACCCGTGACCGTGCAATGATAGTTGTCACATAAATGTCTGATATGTGCCAGAGTCTCAGGAAAGCTACTTGTAGTGTACTGCTATTGAAACAGCCGTCCCGATGACGATGACAACCTGATGTTGATGATGGTGATGATGATGACAATAATAATAATAATGTGAATCGGCACGTTGTATTTGGCATAGAGACCAGCTACGAGCTGGACCGGCCGGGGTGCGAACACCGGCAAGGGCAAAATATTTTCTCTTCTATGTATTGTTTGTGTGTAAATGTGTACTGTACTACTGCCACCGGGTGTCAACCCAATTGCAGTTAACAAATATATCAATATCAAAACGGTCCAGAATGGCTATAGGGCCCACCTAGTCCCGCATTTTTTCCCCGGGGGTAAGGCGGCCGAGGACTGAAGCTTACCTCCATCTAGTACCGACATTTATAATGTGCTGAGTTAGGCCTCTTCCCCCATACGCCTTCATGGCTTGGGCAACGACTTTAATAATAACAATAATAATAATGAAACAGTGCTTTATTATTAATGTGCTGGCAAACAGCTGAAACACTGGGGTTATTGGTGCGAATTCTTCTCGAAAATTGAACCAACTTCTTCTCCGGTTATTGGTTCTGTGTGTCTGAGGTTAAGTAAAGTGAGCTTAACAGAACCCTCATCCAAGAAAACGTAGCGACTGCGTATAGTATATACAATTTGGTAAAGCAGTCCCATTACAGGCCTGAACAGGCCCAGAGGGTTCCAGGAAGTTAAGGTTCCCAGATTTCGTGACAACGGCACAGGATGGTGGTACGGTTGTCAGCCTTACGCACCTGCCGCCTTTACCCCCAGGAAATAATCCTGGTACTTTTATGTCAATGAAAAATCCAATGACACCAGCTGGGATCGAACCAGCGACCTTCCGATTTGTAGCACAGCAACTTAACCACTGTGCTACCGCGGTCCCCATAATACAATATAATAAAATATTTATTTGTTGAGTCTTCGACATGTATCTCCGGGGGCGGGTCTGCTAACACCAGGTTTTCTGCAGTACCCAACATTTACCCTTACCTCACAGGTGAGCGTGTATAAAAGTTACACGTTTAGATTTGATTCTAAATCGAAAAAATAAAAACAGATGAAACTTAGCAATATGGGTGCACGACAGGCCCACCAGGGGTCCCATTCGGCGATGATATTGGCATTTTATTTATAAAAATTTATTTTTTAAAAATACACTCTTAGTAAGGACTTACGTAACGAGAAACGAATACATATTCAGCACAACTACCATTAGACCTTAAAAAGTTGAACTTCAAGTGACGATGTTGTAAGCAGGAATGTGCAGGAAGACAGGTCGAATTTACATGAAAAAGTTATGAACAGATCATTTCAGTGACCGATTCATTTCAGCTGTCCTCCGTGACACTGCGGGCTCAGATTATATTTAAATCAATAAAAACCGTGTGCTATACATATGCGCGCAGATCATGAAGACATTTGTTTATAAAGTAAAGCTTCAGCATCTCATGGCACAATTCTACGGCAACGTGTTTCGTACGGAGGTGACTGGGGACTGTTAAAATAAAGTCAGTGCACAACACCGCAAAATGTGGTCAACCTTTTTCACACGTCATTAACAACCAGAATCCTGAAGAAAAATTTATTGCGCTGTCCGCGTTCGTACGAGGATAAGTTACAGTGTAAAATAGGCCTATTTAAGATTCATGTAGCCTCCGTCCCAACCGAGCCCCGCTAAAGACCCACTGATGGTCAATGCAAGTTTTATCTGGCTCAACCAAACGCTTCCTACCACACGGATGGGTGTCCATGAATGGGTCAGATGTCGAGATGCACGGCTTAGCTCAATAATGGGGGCACGGATAATTTTCGTCTTCAAGGTTTTAACGGGTATGCCCTTCGGCAAAAAAGGAAGTAGGTGTTATTGGGTAAGTTTTGACACATCATTAATACACAATGAATTATTACAGAGTTAATAAAGATACTGGCATACCCTTGATAGTTCGTTACAAGACCACGACAGGTTTCTAGTCTGCCCTTAGCAATAAAAGGAAGATAAGAACCCTTAGTATTAAGCATATTGTGGCCGACGGACTAGAGCTGTGTAAATTTACGTCGTCTATTATGACAGTTCTTCGCATTCCAAGAGTGACATATCCAGCAAATATGTCTCCAGCTTCTGCGATTGATCAGGCAAAGAAGAAGGCCCTTAAGTTCTTGGTTCATCAAACTTTCTTCAGAAAATTTCATAATCTTCATGAATAAAATTACTTCAAATACGTATCTCTGGGAACACGATGTTCCCAGCGAAAACCGCTGAAAAATTACGAACAGCTTCGGGCCAAAAATATAAAATTTACGATCCATTAAAACTATCAAAACAAAATTTGCATCGGCCTACTTCACAGCGAAACCAGATCATTTCAACCTTATAATCCGGATGGACTCAACGGAAATAAGTGAAACCTGAGAAGTTACTGGGTTGTTCCGGTGTAGGATAAAGACAGAGCTGCACAGGTGAATACTGAGCCTCGGTTTTTTTGAAACTCAAATTTTAAGATACAACCATTTTCGCCAACATAAAGAGGCAGCATGCCTGGGATTTGAACTGGCCTTCGGCTACACCACATACCACATGTAATTACATCGTCTCACTGAGTTTACATTTTAAATCAGCACAAACACAGATGGACATGACGCGGCTAAAATACTTGTTTCCATACGAGCTCTTCTTAGTAGTCTGCCTTCGTGAACGAAACAAATCTGTTTCAAACAAGATATAGCGACGTTATGAACTTATAGAAGTGATACAAAATAATACTAAAGCTCAACGTCATTATTCGGCAGAACTGTCTTCAAATAACGCACTCATGTGCTCGGCCATAGTAACATCAATTACCCACGAGCTAAATTTAGCTACAAAGGGTTCTGCTTCTCTCGCAACTGATTATAGCGGAGTCGAAAATCTGTATGACGACATATTTTGTGTTTCATGACGAAAAATAGCAATGCGACTTGCGGGCCACGTAAGAAACCAGAAATTTGATCCGCGACGTCCGCGAAACAGTGATCTGTAAAAATTCACCCTACAACAGGCCACGAAGGCCCAGAGGGAAAGTACACGTACAGCTCTACTCTTTCTTTAACCTCGGCGCTAGATGGGGGTGGGTGGTCAACGCCACGCCCCGGCCGCTTTACTCCTAAGAAAGATCCGGTAGGCTCTTACAGGAGGCTGGGTGGGCCTCAAGGACAGTCTGGAGGGGTGCGGAAAATCTCGCCCCCACCGGGATTCGATCCCCGGACTATCCAGCCCGTAGCGAGTTGTTATACCGACTGCGCTATCCCGGCTTTTATAGTGGTTTGTTTCCGAGACTACTGATTGCAGTTCTGTCGTCCATGATGTCGGAAGTACAAGGCTCCGAACGGAGAGATGTACATGGCAAGTGGGGGAGGAAGAGGAGGGAGAGGAGGCGGAGAAGAAGAAAAAGAAGAAAACGAAGGAGGAAGAAGACGATTTATTTATTTACTTATTTACTATTCTGGTTAATTTAACGAAGCCGTTAGTAACTCTGAGTAAACAGCAACTAATGGAAAGAGAAAGACCAACGAAAGAATAAGCAGTAAGAGCCTTAAACAAAATATTTAGCTTAATGATACAGGCTTGTTGTATTAACAGTCTATGGCTAAACCATCTTTCGGAAATTTCTTGATGCTGGTTGTATACCTATTCGCGAGTCCATCGGCTCTACAGCATTCAGTATAATAAATAAATACAAATAAATAAATAGATAGGAGTTGCAAGAAACACGGGAAAAAAATTGTGGTGCCGAGAAACTTGTGACTATGGCCTACACATACACGACAGGTGAGTAGCAGATGGTATACGTCGTAAGTGCACGTAGTCACCACTGGCCTTTAAGCACTTATCCCACCGCGGCACCAATGCTTGTACTCGACGTAGAGGAAATCGGTGTCTAGTGTCTGAAACTAAATGGCGACAGCTTGCTTCACGTCAGTGTCTGTTACAAGTCGTTTGCCCGCTAGGCACTTCCTAAAAGGCCCAAGGTGATGGGGGTCAGTGGGGCCGAGATCGGGACTGTAGGGGAGACGGCCCAACTACAGCGACGTAACTAGCCACAAGTCCGGTTGGCAGAATGGATTTTGCGAAAAGGCAACTACGCCTGATTCAGTTACACTTGTGCACCGCCTCCTATTGGTTGTCTCGCAAAGCGTGTCTTTCCTTCTGTACCTGTAGCTTGCCCTGTTTCTTCTCCGTCGTCATACTCACCTACTCTGAATATGGAAGCAACAGGTTCTTCCGAAACGCATTTAAATGTCTACCAGCCGTGGTGTAACGTCTAAAAAGACAGTCTTCTCTTTGCGGCATATTTGTAGGATATAACCACAAAATGCCCGCCTTAACTTTTGGCGTAAGAACAAATTCTCATATTCAAAAGGTAGATTTGTTTATGATCTATCTAGATACAAAATTTCACATGGGTTGTTGTCATTTTCTCCTCACATTTTCTCCAATTCACCACGTTCTTACTGATAATTACAAAAATTTAAATCATACGCCTTTGATGTGATCTTCAGTGACGTTCATACACTTCAGTGGATGAAGCTGTGGGGCAAGCAGACACAAATCATGGCGATACTGTGCATCTAATTGTGTTTCAAGGGAGAAAAGTATGCTAAAAATAAACAGCGATAAAAACCGCCAGTGACATACCAAGGTTCAAATGTGATTCTGCTCCGATAAACAGAAGTTAAGCACTGGCTAAAACCTCATAAAATTCCCAATTTAGCTATAACACATTATTTTCAGTACTGTATAAAATAGTCTGATGTCGGAGGTCACTTTTGTTTTCTAGCTTAAAAGGCAGTATGTCAGCGGGTGAAAGGTGAAAAGTACTAATTCGTATTTTAAATGTTTGTAAATTGGAATAGCATGTTTACTACAAAAAATACATCTCAAAGGGTATTTGCTTTCTGTAATACAAGGAGTTGCCGGCACAACACTTAAAACCTGCTCCTTATGGCACAGAATTTAATTTATGTTAATCTGCTTTGAATTACTCTCGTATTATTTTATCTTTGTGAAGAACTCATACTTTACTTCCGATTCCGTACACGCTAAATTTGTCGGATAGATTTACAACCTCAAAGATTTACAGTCGCATGTTTACAACTGCTGACTTACTTACTTATTTACTCCATGGTGCAGAGTCCTTATTGAGAAGCTAACTGGTTTGCAGCTAGTCAAGAAATTCCCCGCATATCACGGAACCCGAAGGTTCATTACCGCACGCACAAGCGTCCGCCACCTGTCTCTATCCTGGGCCAGCCCAATCCAGTCCATATACCCACATCCCACCTCCTGAAGATCCGTCCTAATATTATCCACCCACCTACGCCTAGGTCTCCACAGTGGTCTCTTTCCCTCCGGTTTCCCCTCCAACACCCTATACACCCCCCTCTCCTCAACCATACGCGCCACATGCCCAGCCCATCTCATTCTTCTCGATTTTATCACCTGTACAATATTGGGTAAGGAGTACAGATCACTTAGCTCCTCGTTATGCTGTCTCCTCCATTCCCCCGTTACCTCGTCCCTCCTAGGTCCAAATATTCTCCTCAACACCATGTTCTCAAACACCCTCAGCTTCCTTTCCTCCAGCAATGTCAGCGACCAAGTTTCACACCCATA
>Ga0123352_10017252_pt1 | contig 11513 bp, 7 predicted proteins | sample TergutLab28metaG_FD_89700 | JGI IMG/M metagenome (GOLD analysis project Ga0123352, IMG submission 89700) | Labiotermes labralis P1 segment gut microbial communities from Petit-Saut dam, French Guiana - Lab288 P1 | ecosystem: Host-associated > Arthropoda: Insects > Digestive system > Gut ...
GAGCGGGGAGGGGGTTGTGGAGGGGAGTTGTGTAGTAATCAGAGCGGAGAGGGGGGTTGTGGAGGGGGGTTGTGTAGTAATCAGAGCGGGGAGGGGGTTGTGGAGGGGAGTTGTGTAGTAATCAGAGCACACTGTCCATTCAATGGTTACGTCTACCGCGCAGCATATACTTCCACAATTTTGCCTTAAAGTTAAGCGATTGTATGTATTTCGATATTGTCATTTTGTAAATATCATAACATTTTATCTGAAGCAATCGGATGTCTTCATAATAATCTGTACCAAAGAATACGATAACACTGTGGTAACCGACCAGATAAGCATTTCAAACACTGTAGATGGAATTGCAATATCGATTATCGTGTTAAATTGTTTTGATGAATTGTATTTGTTACTTCAAAGTATTGCTCAGCGACTGACTGTTGAAAAAAGAATGTTTTAAGAACAATGTTAGGAGGAATTGGAGTTAAGTGAAAATTGTTGATATACAGATGTCATTGTGCAGTTCATTATTATGCCGCAACCAGCAGTTTGCCAAACCGCTTGTCACTCAGCGTCTCTGTACTTTGTATCGACCACTTGAATCGGAAGTGGTGAAGCTTCTGTAACCTACCTACCCGATTACAATGCACGCATTTCCCAGAAGCGTATTAGACGTGGGCTTTGTGTATTTCGGCCCATACGTTTGTAACCGTGCCCCATTCTTTGATCTAAATTCTTCACTGGGCACCGTCCACTGACTTTGTCTGATGATTTTATAGTCCAGTTGATACCAGTTCTTCATACAGAAGGATGACTGCCCCAGTTTCTGCTTCTCTTCGACTGATTGAAGCTGTCGTGCTACGGAATCGAATTGGGTTGGACAATGTGGGGCAGAATAGAACAGGAATTGACGGGAAGTAAGTGAGGCGGAATTGAGGATGACCTCTTGGCTGCTGCGGTGGGTGGCTAGAAAAGGACGAATTTGCTATATGAATCATTGTCGATTAGACTTTTGCATACACCAGTATTTATGATATGTGTCTGATATATATATATATATATATATGTTGCGGGACTTTCCACCCTCCATTCCCCCGCTGCCCCAAAATGTACTTTAGTTTGAGACTAATTCGTAACATCGGCTGCGCCATTACAGAACCCTCTTTGCGAAGTCCGTTTTACTCCGAAACGTCTTGCAGGCCTGTAGCAACTGTAATTGAGGCTGTACGCATTGCCCAACATAATGTCGGTGTAATAATGACGTTTAGGACAATTGCCGGTTATCAGTGCCACTCAGATGCTTGGAACTTATCGATAGCAGCTTTAGGTAGTAGCGGATGTTATGCGGGCGGTATCGTAGCATTTGTTTGGGCGGTGGGGGGGGGGGTGTGTGAGGGAGATTGCGTTGATGAGCATTCACGAATTGGTACTGCTGGCACGCGTCACAATTCCCGTACCTCACATTTGTTATGCGTATTAACCTTTTGATGCCTAATGTCAACTATAGTGGTCGTACCGCACCGCTAACCTCTAAAGTTGCATTTTATATATTTATTTAACAAATATAGGTACTGATTATTTTAAACATGGTATATACGCTCCTTTTTTTTCTCTCTTCAAAATGCAGTTTGTTTCATAATTCTAACTTATTTAGTTCCTGTAGTATTCACATTTTATATACAGGGTGTGCTAAAATTAAAAAAATAATTCCGGCGCCGAAAGGTTAACTAAAGAAAAATTATGTCCACTTTGGCAAGAATTGTGCTGTATCGTGCAGGTTTTCGTGCATGATACCCCATGGGGCTCCGGTATTGGCTGCAATTAATTCACTAAAATTTCTGTCACTCCCAACACTGTAAGTTAGTTTATACCTCATTCTTCGCATATTTTTATCCCTATTTGTTTAATCATAACTCAATTCTTGTCAAAATTTGGACATACTTTTTTTTAGAACACCTCCTCCTATATAGGTCATGCCAGGCGGTGTGTCTGTTGCCCCTCTGCCCTCCTCTGTGCCTCTCCTTCTGTCTTCCGCATGTTGAAACTGAGAGCAGACTGACAGATTTAGACAAAATTTGACTGTTGATTACATATTCAGGCTTACTGTAATCTGCCTCCAGGAATCTTCTTAAAATCCACCGGAGGCTTCAGGAAATCTGGCTTTTGTTTGATGTTTGTGAACATCCCAGACACTAACCTGGAACAGTACCGGTATGCTGTAACTGTGACAGGCGAGCGATCATGTTCATGCAGGCTAGGCTTGCCTTCCACCTTGTTCCACGAGACGAATTGTAGGACCCTTCGCTCGTGGAGCGGTAATGTGCTACAAAGTGGCAACAGCTAATCGTAAATGATTGACTGCTTTAATCGTAATAATCACGTTAGTGTTTTTACATTAATTTTTCCTCAAACTGCAACTGTCAGCAACATTGACACTGCTCCCACGAAAGCCTTTCATTTGTGTTCTGGGAATCGCATCAGAATAATCTAAACTGACAACAATGGGTAGGTATCAGTCAATAACACAACAATATCTAAAAATATGTTTAATAAAGGATGATAGTAACTACATGTTTCGGCCTATTGCGGCCATCATCAGGTTTTCATCTTAAGTATGGTGGTACTTTCAAATTTGTGTATGGAGCTTTGACTAGCGTTTATAATTCTAAAATGAGCCATCCTATTGCTTATATACACACCATGGGGATGGCTCATTTTAGAATTATGAACGCTAGTCAAAGCTCCATCCACAAATTCGAAAGTACCACCATACTTTCGGATGAAAACCTGATGATGGCCGCAATAGGCCCAAACATGTAGTTACTATCATCCTTTATTAAACATATTTTTAGATATTGTTTTGTTATTGACTGATACCTACACCTGTTGTTTAAATGCACACAACGGGGATGGCTCATTTTAGAATTCTAAACTGACAAGTTGCCAGTAATGCATTCTTATTTCTTTCTCTGTCTTTAAAACTTCAAGTCATGCGACAGTGCCGGCTGCCAGCAAGTGTTCGCTTTCAGCCTGTGAGTCAGGCCTGTACCCGTGATTGTGACATTCACTGTTTGAACTGGTATTGATATTAAACTTTTTTGCCACTCATTGAGCATCCTTGTCGCTAATCGCGAATTGAAGGTGTTTGAGAAAGTAGAGCCGAAGAGATTGTCATCCGAAGTAAGTGGATTAACATGAACAAGGGCGCACATATTTCCCAAACGTCGAGGAGCCACCCCAAATTCTAGGCGCCACAATGGTGATAGGCAGCAGTTTTTATAATGAGGGCCCACAAATATTAGGCACCAACCTAATAGGAGAAGAAACATGTATTAAATATTCAACACTTATATTAATATAATCGCCAACATATAGCTTATAATTTATTCAAGATAAGCAATTTTATTATTTTATACTAAAATAAATTAAATTATATATAAGATGAAAATCTATCAATAAATATATTTATTGGTAATTTTTCATCTTATATGTATAAAATTTTGTTTTTAGGTATGGATTATGTATATAAAGCCTGTAATCCAACAATCCTAAACTTATCTATAAATTAAAGTAAAAGATAAGTTTAGGATTGTTGGATTACAGGCCCAACTATTTATACCCTTTATTTGCGGGAGTTTGTGATTTGTATGTATATTTTTTTGTTACTAGTACGGTTTTGATAGTTATTGTATGCTTTTTATTTTGCTGGGTGTAAAGTTGGGTCTGTACCAGTCGATGCCCGGGATTTGTGCACCCCTGAACGTGATGATGGATATTTTTATGTACATGTGTGAGTGTTTGTATAATTGGTATAGTTAAGACCTATCGCGTTTCTTATAATGAAGCCAACGGTAAACAAACCAAAAGTCGCTCGCATGTCTGCCTCGTAGAAGAAGTAAGAATTCTTACAGAATGCGGTCATAAAGCGAAACGGGAAGAAAATGTGGGGGAGGAAAAGGTTTTAAGTCTGAAAGGCTCCGGTGTCTTAGAATATAATTCACTAGTAGACTTCCGTGAACAGGGGATGAACGAAACTTCTGGCTCCTCGCAAGAAAGGGGAATGTTCTTGACCAGTCAAGCTGTGTACGATAACTGCATCCTAGAGTATGTAGTTATTTGATGTTTGTTGGACCGTGCATCATTGTGATAACTGAAGAATAAACAACCAACTAGATGCCACTTATTTTATTGTACTTCTTATAGGCTCAACATGTTTCGGGCACTACTGTGCCCATCATCAGGAGCTCGCGACTATAATGTTGATTACCACATTGGTCATTTCGTTCTTGGTTTGCTGTAGGTTGGAGGTTAGGTGCGGTTAGGCTGGAGTAGTGTCCGGGCTGCAGGCTAAAGCCTACTCTAGCCTACCCGCACCTAACCTCCAACCTTCAGCAAACTAAGAACGAAACGACCAATATGGTAATCAACATCACAGTCGCGAGCTCCTGATGATGGGCATAGTAGTGCCCGAAACATGTTGAGCCTATAAGAAGTACAATAAAATATCAGATGGCATCTGGTTGGTTTTTTTTTAGTCTTCAGTACGTAGTTATTTTTTAATTTTTCATTGCGAGTAATTCCTTCCGTTGATTCACACGCCCATTCTTATGTAGGCTACCTTCTGAGGATAAGAAGCCGAATCAACGGTTATGAGGCCGAAATTAGGTTTGTTTCTTAATTTATTTAACGGCAATGTAAGTATGGAGACAGAAAGGCTTTGGTATTTTAAGATGTTATTGTAGTGTTCACGGAGTATAGGTGGTTGAGAGTGGACCGAAACCGACCGCTCCGTTAGTACTACGGAAAGGGAGAAAGGATTCCTACTGTCACCGATGGTCCGTTCGGGTCAAGAAGGAGGTTGCGTGCCACCAGAATCAGAGGACCTGATTCGAATAGGGTTAGGATCTAGAATTGTATGACCCAAGTCAAACGACAACGGTTATTGCTAAAAGCTAAATTCTATTTTACTACGGTTATATACAGATTTACACATAAAAGGGTCAGAGTCTCTTCCTTAGCAAAATTACACTCGCATGTCAAAGTTCTGGAATTTAGCACAACTAGCTGCCTCGCCTTTATATAACCAGTTTTTCCAGTAAGTTTCCAAAGTAAGATTTCAAATTTGCTTTAAAGTTTAGTTCAACCAAAGCGACTCACCTTCAGCAATCAAAAGGTACGCTATGTTGATCAGCATGTTAGCCTCCAATCCTTTAGAAATTCTTCACGACTGGTTCGTTGGCCGAAAGTAAGTTCATTAGTTAAACATTCGTGAGCATATACAAAGGCGATTTGTTCGTGTCATGCATTTCTGTGTGTGTTAACACAACCTTACATCACCTTAGCTTAGTTTCATACATCCCATACTGTAACAGTCTTTGAAGCTCTATGGAAGTGGAGCGCTGATGTCAGCCATTTCTCCACTCGTTGACATAACTTTCTGTAACTTGGTCAGTTTATAAAGTGTTTACAGTGTGGTAATCGCGAAGCTCAGCTTCTGACAAAGTGTGTCGTTTCCTCGTTTTACAAAATGTTCCATTTTCAAAGTTACCAATTCATAAAATTACAAAATTTTCTAAGCTATCGAAATTACGTATGTACATTACAAATGTGCATTACATTATCCTCAAATTTTCTTGAAGTAACGGAGGAAATCCATTGCCTTCCTGCCTGCCTGCCTGCCTAGTAACTGAGGTATACGAGTATGTGTAGCAACACAATATTCCGACAGGGGACACACATGGAATATTGTGTAGTAAACCATAAAGAGGATGTTACGTTATGACAGCTGATAAATGTATCCCTCAACACATTTTAACATCACGGAAGAACTGAATCTTCAGCAACCCCGCCGTGGGAACCTGCTGTCTCACAAATGAATAGTACGTGCATAGTCCAGAACAAAATTGAGAAATAGCCAACTCTTTAGTGCGTACAGTGTTGGGGAAATTCATTATTAAGCCTCATATAGAAACAAATGAATGGACAAATGCTGACAACCCCATTAGGTACATTTAAAGAGGAAAAAAATGAAGTTTCAGGGTAGCTTTTAGAAGTAGTTTCGTCTGTCTAGGCTTGCTTATGATGATAGTGTTAAATTATTGGGATCAAGGCAAAGATATTGAGACTTGAAGACTAGAAACGGAGACAAAGTGTGTCGGGTAATAATGGAGAAATGTGGAATAGAACAAAGTCACATTAAGGAAAGAGAAGGAGGATGCGGCTTTGTAAGCTGCTTGTCAGCAATTTTAATATGAATTCTTTCCTACTGCAGTGAAACCTTGATACCCGGACCGTTCTGTGTTCCTTCGACGTGTGATGATCGGAGCTTGCTGTCTTAGTTTCCATCCGTTGAAGAGAATTCTTGTGTATATGAACTACTGAAATAGCAGAAACGTGCTAACTAGTTATGCATGCGAGTGTGAAGTAATTACCGTATGTATTCTTTCATAATATTCAGTGGTTAAGCTTACAGTTACATGTATCACCGTATCCCAAAGGGGACCGCGGTAGCACAGTGGTTAAGGTGCTGTGCTACAAATCGGAAGGTCGCTGGTTCGATTGCAGATGGTGTCACTGGAATATTTCATTGACATAATCCTTCCGATTGCACTTTGGCCCTGGAGTCGACTCAGCCTCTAACAGAAATGAGTACCAGGAGCATTTCCTGCGGGTAAAGGCGGCCGGTGCGTAAGGCTGACAACCTTAACACCATCCTGTGCCGTTGTCATGAAATCTGGGAACCTTAACTTCCTGGAACCCTCTGGGCCACTCCAGGCCTGTAAAGTGCTTTACATTTACCTTTACCGTATCCCAAACTATATTTTCAGAGATATTTTCGAAACTCTAAGGTGTTCCGAACGGAAATGGTGAGTATGTCTGATCAAGAAATGCGGCTATTAGCATGGAATGGATTAAATCCATAGAAGTACACTCATATACAGCTTGCGTTTTGCTCGTATGAGAGAGTATTTGTCTCTTGTTCAGAGGACCGGGCCGCGTATACACATTAATTCATTCAGTATGATTAATGGAAGTCGTGGCAAATAATAGGTCGCTGGCTGCTGTGTTACAGGAGCAGTGTTACTGCAAGAGACGATTTTCGCTGGCGTACAAGATGTAATTTTTTAAATGGTCTGCGGTCTGTACCTTCCCCGTGAGAATTGGCATGTGTGCTGTTGCAGACGTGTATACATTTGTTTCCTTGCCCTCCCACAACGTCCCCGCCCCCCACCTCCCACCATTGGTGTTATTGAAACAAACTCGTGCTGTATCTTCTGCGTAAAATGAGCTAGTGGGAAACATCTATTTCTATAATCGTCTTATTTCTATCCAATATATATATATATCTTATATTTGCGCCTTAAACTGCCAAGCTCATCCTTTGTGTATTCCGAACTAATGTCTGATCTTTTTCCCCTATTTCATTATTTCATTTTTGTCTTAAATTTGTGAAAGACGAATACAGTCATTCAGTATGTACATGGCATGCCTACGCAATCGTCCTCAATTTTAAGGCGTTAGGTTGTTGGAAGTCATGTTTTGGGTGGGCGCAGTCTGATCTTCCTTTTTGGTTTGATCCCTTCCGTATGTTGTTACGGAAGACGCAGTAGCCCTGCTGACAACATCCATCTGCGGAAGCCCGCTGACGAAATTGAAATTGAAGTTGAAATTGAAGGGGTTGAAATACAGAATAAAAGGATGTGGCAGACAACGCTGGAGAGTGAGGCACGTATAATTGAATGGGAATTGGCACGCATTGTTAACATTGACCAGCGAAGGGTCAACCCATTTGGTATCGTTCGTCTGCAGCTAGCACATCTCTCCTCTCTCTTAGTGGACAAGTGTGAGAGGATGATGGATAGGGGGCGCTGGCCTAACAAAAATATTTGGAATCCAAACATGCATTGAGAGGAGAAGGGGCGTGGAACCGTCGCCAATTGAAGATCTGCTGTATGTGTGAACATGGCGAGGCGGTCTGACGGTCAGTGGCGGAGTGTGAAGCTGTCCGCCAGTTGTACAGTATTTGTGGCGTGTGCAGTGTTGCAGTGATAGGCGCACGGAGGGTGAATTTAGGTAGTGTATTAAATAATGACGATGTTTATTTAATTAACACACCAACAAATGCGCATATATGTATTTAATGATCTAAAATTCACATCAAAACACTTAAAACGCTCCTACATGTTTCGATCATACGATCATCCTCAGGGAGCATAAATTGTTCCTTGCTAAAGTTATAGTTTCAAAACATTCAGTGATTTACATTGTTACGTTGAGTTGGTGCTGTGGCAACATGTCTTGTGTATTGTGTGAATCGTATACTGTATAATCGAAACATGTAGGAGCGTTTTAAGTGTTTTAATGTGAATTTTAGATCATTAAATGAATATATGTGCATTTGTTGGTGTGTTAATTAAACGAACTACAGAATGCGCGGTGCAACGATAAAAATGGCGATGTTCTTTTGATATGTGAGCATTGCTACCTACGATGGGCAGTGCATGTAGCTGCGTTATGATAGAGGACAGTAGCAAACATAACCGGTCGGGGGTCCACCTATAATTATTAGCGAAGTTACTGCCAGATATCGTACCTCTGATTCAGAACACTGGCTTCTGTCGGAAGGACGGAACCCAGTCCGAAACAGACAACGGATTTTGGTAGTGAATACGTTTGGGTCCAACACCGTGCGGTGCACATGGACATTTTCTACACTACTGCATAACGAAAAGAACGCATGCTGACTTAGGCGGAGACCATGTTCTAAATGAGATGGGTGGATGGCTGTGAGGTGGGTCTTGGTTCAAGAAATGTGAGTGACACTGTACAGTGGTCTGTTGTGATATTGCCATTGTTGAATCTTCGCTTCTTGTTACAGAGTTAGTTTTTAGTTCGTGTACTGGTCATTTATTCGATACGTCACCTGATTAGGCAACAGAGAACGCGAAGGTCCATGCACCTAACCATCAGGCCGTTAAGGAACGTGAAGTAAGACACCACACGCACTGTAGAATGCGGAACTGTATGGAGGAGAGTTGACAGCTTCACGTTCCGTCAAATTCAGTCCTGATAACCACTCCGAAGGAAACTGCCTATAGAGTCTTGGACGCTATAGGCATGGTGTGGATGGGAATAAGGCCTGAACCTGATGGAAATCGAATCCTAGCTCCCCAGGCCGTAGCTACTATACTTACTGAGCTGCCCTGTCTGTTGCTTAACGCAAGTAATTGCTGTACGACTGGGTACGGCGTAGGAACCTTCGAGGCCTTGGTTCACGGGGTAGAATTCTGCTCAGGCACAGAAAGAGATTGTTGTGTATGTGTACGGCGACTGTTGTCTATGGCGACTGTTGTGTACGGCGACTGTTGTCTATGGCGATCCCAATGCAGCGGGTCTTGCGAAGTGCCTGAAAGATTCATTCTTAAAAATTGTTTGTTAGTCGCATGATACCGGAGGACTTAATTTGCACAATTCGAAGCTGTTGCATTTCGTAAGAACTAAACACAGCTTCACATTATACTAGAAATTAATTCGATTATCACATGTCCGCCCCTAAACTGAGTGTACTGACATCGTATCAGCCCGGTAGATCGAGTACTTTTATATATACTGGGCTTTCATCTTGGCGTCAGCAGTTTTCATTGTAGTTGGTCACGTCTGGGAGCCTAGAGTGTGTGCTTGGAATAGCGACTAGGCTACGGCCTGGACGATTCCGGTGTTCGACTACCGGTAGAGACATCCCGTTGTGTTGAATATAAGCTAAAATGTAATATGACATATGTATAATATAGTCACACACAACTTTATGTTGTTGTGTGTGACTGTATTATATATTATATTATATTTTACCATACTAGCTCATGAGCTGACACCGCCAACTATTCAGTGGGTCCCTGGTTTCTATCTTAGGGTTAAATCGGGTGGGGTGTGAAGTTGACCACTCGCTTCCATCTGAAGCTGAGGTTAGGAGTGGGTGGGTCTGTGCCTGCACAGGGACAAATCTACCGTTGACTTGATTATGTTGACTGCCACACCGGCCAGTGTACATTTTATGTACGGTACGACGGCTTGGAAGTTGACGTTTTTGTCTAATTGTATAGAGGAATTGCTTCAGATTTGGGAGCGGTCATTAGGCCCATGTTCCTGTATAATCCACCACTGTGAAGCACAGAGTTGATTCAGGGTAGGTGAGAGTCATGGCGACAGAATGCTCTGCCCGTTCATGCCGATGGCTGATGCTTTGGTTGTGAGGGATAGTGCGGATGAGGGGAGATGTTGCAGGTGTTTATCTTCTGAAGAAGAGTTGAAACGGAATAGAACGGCAGAAACGACCCCCAAATGAAATTGGTAGAAATGCGTGAAACGTAATGCAAAGCTAACAGTAAGGGTGGGAGAGGATTCGAATTTTTGTCGAGTTTGCACTACACCTGTGTTCGTGTATGTTAGTAAGAAAAATATTGAAAGTAAGAACGTGAAAGTTAGTGCATTTGCCTGTCGCGTTCAGGGATGTTATCATGTGCGTATTGGGAGGTTTTAGGTTCTGATGGCTGTGTTGCTGGTGTCGAGTCTTCAGGGATGTTACGCCGTGTGAACTGGTAAACATTTACCGGCTTTCGGAGGGATCGTGGTGCATTATTCTGCAGCGTCCAGCAGTTTTTATAAAAATGGAGACGGGCGTTTCGGAGATACTGCTATCCTTCGAAACGACAGTAGTTACTCACCAGTCGACAAGTCGTAATATGTCGCAAAAATTTGTTTGTTCTTTGTACTTATTCATGAGCTCGAACCCCCTTGACAGCGAAGTACAGGTAGAATAAAAATATTGTGGGCCTGCTGGTGGGGTGATAACATGTCTGGCACCTAACTCAATTAACCGAATGAAAGAGCTCATTGACGAGTGTTGTTCGGCCTCGAAACTTGTTTAATGGAAGCGAATTGACACTCTTCTGAACAAAAACTGTTTAACGCGGAATTTAAAGTGGTTCAGGAAACTGCTTTTATCGTGACGTTGTGCAGTTCGGACTGTGCAACGTTCAGGCGCGTTCGCAAAATTTCGAAAAACTACTATTAGCTTCGTCATATCTGTCCTTCTGTCCGTCCGTTTGCATGGAGCACCTTGTCTCCTACCGGACGGAATTTCGTGAAATTTGACAGTATTTTTCGAAAATCTGTCGAGAATAACAGGTGCGTTACACGAAGACTGATATACTTTTTGATCTGTCTTGCTCATTTCTTTTTAGAATGAGAACTGTTTCAGACAAAAGCTGTAAAGAGAATCAAAACACACACTTTATGCTGAGATCGTGGGTTAGAATCCCACCGGGGCATGGATATTTGTCTGTTGTGAGTATTATGTGTTGTTAGGTAGAGGTCTCTGCGACGAGCTGATCACTCGTCCAGAGGAGTCCTACCGACTGTGATGCTTCATTGTGTGTGATCTAGAAACCTCAAGAATGAGGAGGTCATGGCCCGCGTTGGGCCGCAGCGCCACAGGAAAATCATCAATCACTCACCCCCCCCCCCCCCCCCCC
>Ga0123352_10017253_pt1 | contig 11512 bp, 5 predicted proteins | sample TergutLab28metaG_FD_89700 | JGI IMG/M metagenome (GOLD analysis project Ga0123352, IMG submission 89700) | Labiotermes labralis P1 segment gut microbial communities from Petit-Saut dam, French Guiana - Lab288 P1 | ecosystem: Host-associated > Arthropoda: Insects > Digestive system > Gut ...
GAGTAAATGTTCCTATTTATGAAGTTATTGAATATTTCTTATTTTTGTTGATATTATTGGTGTGGTGGCGGCATGCATGTAGATGTGTAGGTTATGTTATGTTTGGCTGGTCTGACCGTTGCCTGTCCTGTGCAGTTATGCGTGTGGCCACGTACGTATTTTTGCGTGTGTTTTACAAAGAGTATTAAAACAGTGTGCAATTAGTTGGTATTTTAAGGAAAAATTGATAATATTGCACGGCAACAAAAATGAAAACTTCAGTAATTTGTTATTACAATTTTGTATTCCAAGAATTTTTAGGCTTTGGGGAAAAATTTTAAATGTGTGAGTGGCTCCAATTTTTCCACTTTCAGTCGTCTGAGGGTAACTGTGTTCACTTCTGTAAATGTTACCTACACTTCAACCATTCAACGACATATGGTCTGATGTCCTGGCATTGTTGTAAAATGAAACATCAAGACAAGCAATGTACGCATAACGCAATATTGAGGCGCGTTCTTTAAATCATTGTTGCGGGGGAAAATCAAAAAGTGTTACATATTGTGACTGTGTATTTGCACCCTTGGGTATCCTGTATGCAATGCACATGGGCCATACTGTATTGCCATCTGTGGCCTGCCCGATCTACAACATATTTCCACATTATAAAAGGCAAGATTTTCGAAAAAAAAAGTATTGAACACAATTTTTTTTTTCTCTACAATGTTGTCTGAAACATTCCTCATTATAAGAGGAACTGAGCAAGATATGATCAAAAATGGAATTGGTCTTCATATAAAGTACTCGTTATTCTTGTTCGATTCTAATTAAACTTTAATTTTCTCGACAGATTTTCGAAAAATACTCAAATATCAAATTTTATTAAAAAAACCAGCAGAAGCCGAGTTGTTCCATGCGAACAGACGGACAGACATGACGAAGCTAGTAGTCGCTCTTCGCTACTTTACGAAAACGCCTAAAAACAGGACAGACAGACAGACAGACAGACATGACGAAGCTAGTAGTCGCCTAAAGTCACACCCTACGAAACCATTGTTGGTGTGCTTTAATAACTAGTACTAAACACAACAAACATATTGGTAATGTGTCATTAAACAAGTAGAAAATGTAAGACAATAAATATTAAAAATATGATGTGGTTTCTATTTCCACATCGGAACCCGCAACAGTATGTGCCATTTTATCCTTTTGTGCAAGAACTACAAAGAAAGGCATTCGACGTCTGGGAATTAATTTTCCCTTCGTGCTGTAAAGAAACAACGGACATTTCTCCCATCTAAGCCGTTAAATTCCATTTTAACGGCGACGTGTTCTAGTCGACCTCCAAGTGTCGGAAGTGAAGGTTTTCAGTCAAACTACTCTATCGCTCTTGAACTTCAAGAACGACAGACTTCGTCTTTTACCTTGAAGCATGTAACGTTTTCGTCTTTCAGTTTTCGTCAAAATAAATATTTATTATGTTTTAGTCACTTAGAGAAACATGGGAGAGAGATTTTAAACGATCCACGTCCGTGCACAGAGCAATTCAATACGACATCAAAACCAACAAATGCACATAAGTGTATAAAGCAGGCTATATTACACACACCGCATACGTCTTACATGTTGCGGAGAGAGAATTAAGTGACAGACCATATAAAAATGTAAGTGATCATATTTAAAGGAAACATATTCATCATCGTAATGTAAATAGAAGTAACATAATATTCCAGACACAGGTCTTAGGTAACATCTGTTCACACGTTCAAAATTATATTTCCAATATGAATTAATTAATTAATTTAGGCCGACTGTAAATATCATCAAGCATGTAAGTATGATCTACTGCTCTATGTGTAGTAGTTTGAAATATGGAGTATTGATAAATAAATCTCGATTCGACTGTTTTCGTGTACAATGACGGTACTTTATGCCTTACGTATGTGTCAAATTTATGTATCCTACACATATTTAAGGGCGATCCCGGTGGCCGCGCTGTCTAGGCGTGGGTCTGCCGCCGCTCGCTTGCTGGGACTGCGGGTTCGAATCCCGAAGGGGACATGGATATCTGTCTCTTGTGTTTTTTTTCAGGTAGAGATTCCTGCGTCGGGCTGATCACCCGTCCAGAGGAGTCCTACCGAGTGTGGTGCTCTGAACTGTGTGTGATCGTGAAGCCTTAATAATGAGGAGGACCTGACCCACTAGGGGCCGTTTGTACCATCGAAAAAAATACATATTTAACCTTAATAGATTATATAATGGGCATCATACTTGACACATATACGAGAACTATGTACCTGAATATATTAGGAAGAAATCTAAAAATCTCTGAATGGAAAATAAAGCCTTTATTCTGTCAGATTGCGTCCCCTGCTGATATTTATGATTACCAGCTACTAACTAATGAATTAATTAAAATTCAGGCAGCACAACCCGAATAACCAGCGCCGCTAATAACGAAGTTCGCTATTGGTTTTCACCTAGATTCAGACCCACCCAGCGTGCAGTCAGAAAGAGGCTCCTGCCATGAATTAGCACCTCTAAATCAGTCCACACAAAACACATATTATATTACCCTGTACAGTGTCTGAAAATCCCGTATGTAGTGACTGAAATGTTTCAATGCACTGGAAATAAAAATCTCCAATACTGAATCTCATGCAACAGATATGTTCTTGGCAGCGTGGCCTTCCAACGCATACAGAAATTTAGTTTCATAACCTGGAATAACGAGACTACACGTATATGGAAGCCTTAAGACGTAGATAGAAGAATATTAAAATATATCTTTCAGCAGTAGGGTGTGCGGTCATGAAGTATAATCATCTGTATCAGGATAGAGAGAATGCCGGACCCTCCAACATTATATACTTCAATAAACGTGTGTGTGTGTGTGTGTGTGTGTGTGTGTTATTCCGTCTGAACCACAGACAAGTGGGCTGTATTACAAATGACTCAGAAAACTTTACTATCTTTCTCTTCAAGGCACTGTCATTACGGCCAGGACAATGGAACAATACGGCAATGACGTCGGTAATATAGCCCACTTCTGTATGTCACCACCATTCAAAACAAGATCAATAGCGGCTGTAACATCCTGCAACAGTACACAGACTCTCATATGTAAACATATTCATATATGGATTCAGGTCTTCTTGGATGTTGTGCTGAATAGCATGGTTACGAATTCCCGACTTCTTCGAAGAAACAAGCCGTCTGCATCTTAACGAATCGCGCATATTTTTACGTATACATGTGACGGTTGCCCAACAAGTTTGCAACACAAAATTTTATGGCTAGTAACTCATAACCTAATTCTTTGAACAAATTCATAGCCTAGTAAGATGGATATATTACACGCCTCATTTTTGTACATTATCTCCATAAACTTTAACAGCCTTACGTAAGGGAGAAACAAGAGCGTCTATCCTCTTTTTGTACCGGCTGGAATTTTGCAGTCGCAGCCACTTCTTCACTTCTTCCATAACCCTGTCATAACTCGCAAATCTTTTCCCACGGATGGCACCTTTGAGAGAACCAAAGAGGTGGAAATCTGAGGAAGCAAGATTTGCGCTGTATGGTGTATGGGGAAGAACACACCATCCGAGTATTTTAATTACTTCCTGAGTTTCAAAACTTTTGTGCGGTCGTGCTTGTTGAGGGAAGATTTCAGGATCATTTTTTGGGAGGTCAAACTCTCCCGAAAAGGTTCTGCAAAGTTTTAAGTTTTGAATATACACATCCGAGTTAACAGTTTGACCACGGGGCATAATGTCTATCAAAGGTCACCTCTTCTGCATTCCAAAAAACTAAAAACAGTGTCCATGACCTTCCCCATTGCAGGGATAGCTTTCAACTTATTCTGAGGAGAATCTGGAAGATGCCATTCCACTGACTGTGTTTGTGTCTGCGGTTGAAAGTGACTCGCATCACAGAGCGCCTTTCTGAGAACCTGAAATTGGTAACGCCCAACGCCTATGAGTGCTTTTATCAGCAGCACTGACAACGTATACATTTTTAACAACCTGGGAATTTTCGTTACCAGTTCCTTCTCTGCCAAAAGAAATTCAAAATCAGTCCGTCTTTTAAAACGCACTTCGCCATACCTCGCCAATCTGAAGACGTCTGCGCATGCACGAGAGAAAGCATCCTTGCGAGACACTGTAGTATCCAGCAGGACATTCAAAATTTACCACAGAAAGAAAAACTGCAGACTTTTCCGCTTGATTTTGACTGAGGTACAGAATGTTTTGCCAAATTATTTTGAACAACCCTCTTACTTGCATGAAGGTAAATACACGAATTTTGAGGTGCATAACCAAATATCAGTTAAAATTCAGTATCATATTTTAAGTCAACTATTACTGCATTACCACAGGAGGTCACATCATTAAACAAGGACTGTTCACTTTCTTACTGGTGCTAGGGAGTCGCAATATCGCAATAAACGTACAAGGTACCCTAATTATCTCTATTTTACAAGAACAGAACCTAATTAGCAAAATCATGAGAACCTGAAGAAAAAATGCATACGAGGTATTTCTGTTATGATGAAAATCGGTAACAATCTCCTCCCCAATTAAGCTGCGCTGCAACATACATTACTATTCAGCTTGAATCATAACGCTCTTCACGATTTTAATAGTTATAGTACAATTGATACTACTATCTCGTCCTATTTAAATATAAAATTCAATACATTAGTACTTTCCAAAGACGGATTCAGCTCTCTCCCGTAAGTAACACAGACTGTAAGCATCCTCTCTAAGATAAATTAGTAATAGCTAATCCTAATTCACTAGTCATCTTGCAATTAACATCATAAACACTATTAGATGTCCGTCCGTTATCTAATAAGAATGAAATGAGTTCAGTCGTTAGACGCTATTCATCTACTATATTCTGTAACAGCTGACTGTTTTCTGCCTTGTCTGTGCATATCACACATAGCTAAAGGAAGATTCTCTTACTGTGTACTCTGCTTGTACTGTGTTATCTATTGTTACTGCTGAACTAAAGAGCTTTATGGAAAGGCGTTATAGTACAATCACGGCTAATATTTTGTTACACATAAAACATTCATCAAAGCAAAATTCTTATTTTTCAGAGAGAACGGATTGGCTCATTCCTGGTAATTATTTGGCAGTATAATTAATCCTTCAAAGAGCAGAAGTAAATACAAATATATGTAAAGTAAGGTAAAGCGCACCCTTGTACAGGCACTGAGGCTCTGTACAGGCCGTACGGCCCATAGGAGGAGTAGAGGTATAGCTCTAATCTTTATTGACCACGGCACTAGAAGGGGATGAAGGGTCAGCGTCACGCCCCGGCCGCTCTTTACCCCCGGGAAAGACCCGGTACCCATTGTACAGGAGGCTGGGTGGGCCCCATGGCCGGTCTGGACAAGTGCGGAAAATCTCGCCCCCACCGGGTTTCGATCCCCGGACCGTCCAGTCCGTAGCCAGTCGCTATACCGACTGAGCTACCCGGCCAACAAAAATACATGTAGGATCTGGGTTAGTAAAAAATACCTTTGCGAGTTTTGATGTTTTCACAGCTGTGTACCTGAAGATACCATTCTTATGAGGCAAGACACTGCGTTATATCACGGTAGAATAGAATCTCCAACAAGACAGGCAATGCACGTATCACGTAACAGTGTGGCGCTTTAGAGCGACCATTATTGCAATGGAAAAAGTACTAAATATTTATTCTGATAGTGTATTCGTAGCCTTAGGTATCCAAAATGCAACGCGTATGCGCCACACTGTCCTCTGTGGCCTGTCCGGCTGCACAAATTTTCCCACAATGTTTCAAAAAGGGCACGAATTTCGAAAAAAAAAAGTTATTGAAAGTAAAATATACGTTTTGATTTTCTCTACAAATTTGTCTGAAATATCTCTCATTATAAGAAGAATTGATATATATATGTTCATAAATGTATATTGGTCTTTGTGTAAAGTGCTCATTGCTTTTTTTTCACGTTTTAATGAAAATTGAATTTTCTCGACAGACTTTCGAAAAAATGCAAATATCAAATTGTAATAAAATCCGTTGAGTGAGAGATAGGATGTGCTATGCGGATGAAAGGACGGACAGATAGACATATGTACAGACATGACGAAAGTAATAGTAGCTTTCCGCAATTCTGCGAACGCGCCCAACAAAAACCTCTGCATTTTTTATACACATGGGTCCGTGCATCGTGAATCGAATTTAATAATTGTTTTCCAACAAGATGCGATTTATTCAGTTTATTACTTTTCTGTAGTCAGCTCTACATGTTTCGGGTGTTGACACTCATCATCAGGAGCTCGTACAACTGTAATTACAGCTTCTGGTATTGATTAACTGCAATGAGTAAAATACACTGCTATGAATACTAATATATAATTTAAAATTCTAGATTGGTCATATTGAATGTTACTAGCCTTGACGAATATGATATATAAAATAATGGCGGATGGTTAAAAGCAGTATTATTGAGTTGCTTTTAACGAGACAACAATTATTTTAATTTTATAAGCTGCAAGGAAATGCTCGAACTGCTAATCTGCTACCAATTTCGGAAAAAGTCAGATTTATAGCCCTATTATGCTAATTTTTTTGTGGATACTCGCTGTAGTTTATAGCAACCAAATATCAGACACGTTTCTTAGGATTCTGGAGGATCATCACTGTCTCGCAACTCACTGATACTGAAAACGTCGAAAATGTTTTCCAGTAAATCAAGGTAAAATTTTAAACAGGAATTTCACTTGAATGAACATGTATCAAGCAATGAAAGTCAGTCATAAACAACGTATCTTGAATTCGGGATATATCAGGCCAACTAAAGCAATGGTAACAGGAATATCACTAATGATTCACGCTTACAATGACGAGGATAGACTAGAAAATAACGTTTGTGCTAAGACCCTGAAAGTTAATATGGACCCGTGGCCTTACAGCTACTGATACTTCACATTACCCTGTCGTTGTTAACTGCCACACCAACGTTTCTATAGTGCCACGTGTTGTTATTTAAACCAGTGCAAATCCTCCCTCCACTTGGGAATTGTAACATGGAAAATCAGATTTCAGCACTATGTGTTTAAATTAAAAATGTTCACAACTTCCCTGTACTAAGGTACGCAGCATGCGGTTAGTCCCTGAACAATGTGAAAGTAGCAAAACGTCTCTGGAAAAAAAAGCGACGATGAAGATTATGTAAAAGCAGTTTCAAATATAGACTATTCCTCAATAACACATCACGTGTCTAAGACAAATGCGAAACATATTTTGTTAAGAAACTTAGAAGTGAAGATAGCACTTCGGACACTGAGGTGTAAAATGGAGGGAGTTATTTAAAAAGAACTTTGAAGAACGACGACGTCAGAGTCCTCAGCTGATTAGTGCAGACCTGATGTTTCATTGAATGGACTGAAGTGGCTAAGGATTTCATCCAGTGGCCGGCACTGCTGAATACAAAAATAAGGATATTGTCGGGAAGGTAGCAGTAACAGATGGTTTTAAATTTAACATGCATATGTACGTGCATCGCTAATGCATTCTCAGAGTACAAACAACAAGATGCGAATTTCTCTATTTATTTATTTCTGTAAGACACTCTACATGTTTCAGACGGGTTTTCCGTCCATCATCAGGGGCTCAAAACTGCAGGCATTTGTCAGGCCATGGTCTGACAAATGCCTGGTGCTGTATGTGCAGTTTTGAGCCCCTGATGATGGACGGAAAACCCGTCTGAAACATTAAGAGCGTCTTACAGTAATAAATAAATTTAGAAAAATTGCATCTTGTTGGTTGTAAACTGAGAATGCTATTTTTCATATTCTGGACAGACGGCTGGCTCTCCTGGGTAAAACTGTCTTCCTCAAAATCAGGCCCTTTACACCAACGATGGAAAATCATCGGAACGGTGCAATGCTCGCCACCAATTCAGATACTGGATCACACTGCTGATAACACGTTTTGTGTCATTAATGTCTGAAGCCAGTTCACAATTCAGTATTTCAACTTTCTAAGATATAACCTGCCGTTACTTTAAGCCAATGTGACAGCATGCACTCCTAATATCTACAAGTGAAGCTGCATTATCGTGTCGATTGTCTTGGACCGTAAATTGTATAAATCGAAAAGTAACAGTCCGGCTTCCAAACGAAATAAGCGCATTGTGCGACACTGTCAGATTTACAGAAAAGCTGTAGGTACTAAATTCACTAGGCGTTACTGGGGCATAAGGAAATAACCGAAATAACTTATGACTGGTAATCAACTTAACCTGGCACCGCATAACAAAGTTACACCAGCTCTATTATAAGAAAATGTATGAATAGTAATACAAAATGTCAGGATCGTTTCCTTTCATATTCTTTTTCAAGATGTAAGAAGTACTGACGTATGACATAAACCTGTGTCTTAACAAGTTATAAATTTTAATTTGAATGCTTGTTTAATGAAGACCAACAAGATGCGCTTTTCTTTCTTAATTCTTGCTAACAAGTTCAGAGTTCCACTATGAACGTGTTAGCAGCTAGTCAACGCAGATGGATGCAAAATACCATACACTGCATATACAGTAACTGCCTCCTGATGATGTTCACTCTATTCGAAACACGTAGAAGATAGATTATTTGAATAAATTAAGGAAGGAAAGTTCATCTTGTTGGTCTTCATTAAACAAGTATATCACGATGCACGGTCCAGAGAATATGATAAATGTTTAATTTTAATGCTTTGTACTCCTGTATGGTACTGTGAAGTCCCGTGTTCAAACACTGGTCAGCGACTGGATATTCTTTCTCTGGATTTGGGTGTTTTTTTGACATTCATCCATTTTGTAACATACACGCTAGTCACGCCGCGACTTGCCTGGGTGTATTACGATGTCACAGGCTCCGGGGTTTGCCCCTAAATTACATATTACATTTTCAAAATAAATAAATACAGAATACCAAAATGTCATGTGTGTTTATTTTACATTACAAGCCCGCTATTATTTTAAAAAAAACTTTTTAAAAATGATAATTTTTAATGTTGATTAATTGGACCAATCGGATACAAAATAAAATTTCATTTCTCTCTTAGTGTTTGACTTCTACCCTAAGCAGACGTACCAATCTGCGTCGAAATTTAATTTGTATTTTTATCTACATTACCAGTAGGCGGGGTGACAGAAATCACTCAAGCATTGCCCGCTCATCCTATATAACTTGTGCGTAGTAAGCGTCATATTGGCAGCTGGTTTCCACTCCTCACGGGAGGGGTGGGGGGGGGGTGTCTGTACTTTATTTTCCGACTTAAAACACTTCACTCTCAGTGTAACGTTGAAATGAAGGGTAACTTGTGAATGCCATTTTTAAATCGCTTGGAAAGAAGCGAAAGCGGTACAGTCTAGGTGTAATCCCATGTGACAAGAGGGAATGAGGAAAAGAATAATAATTTCTGTCTGTATACGCGGCACTCCGACCTTAAAATCGAAGCTTTTAAATTCCGAATTCCAATATTGAGATTTTACCTCTTCACTCTCCTGTTTGGTTTCACGGTGCGCATTAGAAAAGTTTCAAACACCGTAAAAGAAGGTAACAATTGTAGCTAACACTAGAAACAGATATTAAGCACACAGACATAATGTGGGCAGTGTGTAGAAACAAGTGGAGTGAGATTCCCCGCAGAGAAAAGTCACGTCCTTGGACTCTGCCGGTGACAGCCCCAATTACAAAGCACATACAAACACAGGGAGCTGTTTCCGCCAATTAACACATCTGCCTGCATTCAAATATAGCCTCTGGGTTGAAGAGAAAGTTTATAGAAACGGTAGTAGAAGAGTGCTTCATTTCAAAGCAAAGAAAATAATGAGAAAATGGACTACAACAGCAGATACACTACTTAGAATATTTTATATTCTGTTGTTTAATAAAGATAACAGTACGGTAATGGTACACAGTGCTAAATGTTAAGTGGGTTAGCCAAATTAACTTGAAAGCGTGGTGAAATATGTGGCAGTGGCTTATATATCGTGGAAAACCATCAAGTGGAAGTCGAGTTGTGATATACAGACGGGACAGATATGCCGAAGGTGCATTCTTATAATAAAGCCAACTAGATGCACTAATTTCTCAAATTTATTTTTGGAATAAAACTCTAAATGTTTCGGGCAGTTCCTCTGTCCACCATCAGGAGTTTTTCACTGTACACATAGCAATGGTATCTTTCATACAGGTTTGCTGACAGCTTGCGAGCCGTGTGTACAGTGAAAAACTCCTGATTGATGGAGAGAGGAACTGACCGAAACATCTAGAGTTTTATTCCAAAAATAAATTTGAGAAATTAGTGCATCTAGTTGGTTTTATTATAAGAAGTTATCACGATGTACGGTCACCTGAATTTCAAAAATGACCAAGATAGTAGTCGATTTTCATAATGTTGCGAAAGTACCCCAAAATAGCACAGGGCGTAGAAGGAGGTGGCTGTTTTTGTCGGCGAACTGGGCAAAACACTGATACACAGCCAGGATAGCGTTTGAAACTCGAAAGTAGAACACATTTAATACCGTGCCGTGCGGTCGGTTTATCTTCAATTATCTTCAAGCGAACAGTGCGAATGGGAATACGCTTGTCAAAGACTGATAATCCTTTGCATTCAGTCCATATTATAATACTGTATTGTATTACAGGCAATCCCTACTGCCTTCAGTCATCGCTATGGAAACGCAAGATTATAAATTCAGTTACAAATGGACCTAAAGCAGTCTCCGCATTCAGGAGAACTGAAAAGTCTGAATTTATCAGACTCCCCCTCTAAAAGACACCAAGTTCCAAGCATTTTTATTCTTGACTTAATTCCATTACTTTTCAATACGCCAGCAACTAAAGCGATACAGAAAGATTTTAAGATATCTTTCACAAAGTAGATGAAGCATGCAAAATTAAGGCCAACTTCCTTACCGACAAACCTGACACTTAAAGCGGGCGTCTAGTAGATTATCCGGTAATTATCAAATGCAGAAATAAAGACAAATTTAGCCGTGTCTGCAGAAAGGGTTCTCGAAAAAGCGTAGGAAGTCACAACTCCATGAATTTTTATCGTTGCACTACAAAAATGCGAGTAGTATGTTCCATGTTCCAGTCATTTTAAATATTGAGAAAGAAACTTTAAGCAGCCATAAGATGGAAGTGAAGGTTAACCGCTAACAAATCCTGAACGCAAGTGATATACAATTCTACGGCCATATTCCATAAAAGAATTCCGGTCTTTCAATACAAAGTTTAACATTTTTCTGCCATAACACATGTTTTCCAATTATTGCGTATCTGACTTAAAGTCACTGTCATATGAAGTAAAAAAGATACAAAACAATTAATTTAATAATTTAGAGAAGGTGTTTTCCGATACCAAATACTTTTAAATGTTACTTACTTACTTACTCCACGGTGCAGAGTCCTTCTTGAGAAGCTAACTGGTTTGCAGCTAGTCAAGAAATTCCCCGCATTTCACGGAACCCGAAGGTTCATTACCGCACTCACAAGCGTCC
>Ga0123352_10017254_pt1 | contig 11511 bp, 6 predicted proteins | sample TergutLab28metaG_FD_89700 | JGI IMG/M metagenome (GOLD analysis project Ga0123352, IMG submission 89700) | Labiotermes labralis P1 segment gut microbial communities from Petit-Saut dam, French Guiana - Lab288 P1 | ecosystem: Host-associated > Arthropoda: Insects > Digestive system > Gut ...
CATTTCACGGAACCCGAAGGTTCATTACCGCACTCACAAGCGTCCGCCACCTGTCTCTATCCTGGGCCAGCCCAATCCAGTCCATATACCCACATCCCACCTCCTACAGATCCATCCTAATATTATACATCTCTCTTTGTATGCTGCGCGATGCTTTCCCTAGACCCCCTCCCCCTCGGAGATCCAAGTGGGGGAGTAGTTTACCTCCGGATTGTTTTGTCTCCAGAGGAATCATCCCGCATGTGAGTGTTTCTTAATATGAATGTTTTACAGGGAGGGGTTGTTAGCACCTCGCCCAACCCCCAAGCTGGAGGACCACCCCTTGTCGGCTGTCCGCGACTGCTTATTCAATTTATTCGCAGCTACCCTCCTTATCGGAGGCCGTTCCTCTATCCGCAACCTGAGGATGCGCCATGCCGTGGTGACAGGGACCCACTACATGGGCTACTACTACTACTAATAATAATAATTGTTGCTAGGACTACGAATGTGTGCATTGAGAATGTAGGAGATTTTATCCGAAAATACTTGTTACGTTATTCTCCCATCTCCTGAAACGTCCGAAACCGGTTCTGGGGCCCACCTATGTTCTTTCCTGGTGCTGAGATTAAGAATGAGTGGAGCTATACCTCTGGTCCCCCTATATGTCTTTACGGCGCGGACAGGAACAACTATACCTTTTACCTGTAAACCAATCTGTCCACTGTAGGTTCTCCAGCTGACAATTTGTGCGCGTTGATCACCCGTTCCACGTGTGTTACACCTGTCCAATTAATGTTAATTGATGTAATCGCCCCAACATTTAATTAGGAGTGCAAGTTACGAAACGTCTCTTTATTAAGCTTCTCTTATTTCCTGTGACATCCTCTTAGATTCAAACACAAACGTTTGTCACTAACAGATTACAAAATTTGCTAGATGTACTAAGGGGTCAAAGTAAATTATTGTGTACATGCTAGGTACAAATTATTTCCATACCAGTTTGATACAGTTTTATGTAAGTTATAAAAATCTTTCCATTAAACTTAACTGCAGTTTCAGCCAGCCTTTCTGACTATAATGGGAAGCTGGGATATCTCAGTATAGTGACTAAGCTACTGGCTGAATGGCTGAAGACTGCTTTCGATTCTAGACAGAGAAAGAGATATTTTCTTCAAAATTTCCAGACCGGTGCTGGGGACGAACCAACCACCTATTCAATGAGTACTGGGGTAAAGCGGCCGGGGTGTGAAGCTGACCATTCCCCTCCACCTAGTGCCGAGGTTAAGAATGGGTGAAGCTCTACCACCACTCCATCTGTATGCCTTCATGCCTTTCACCCAACCATCCAGCATACCATGCAAATAACTAAATCCTTGGAACAGAGCCTTTTTTTGAGAAGCTAACAGTTGCTCAACTATTCAAGAAATATCCTGCAGTATGTGGAATCTGATAGTGCAAAGCCATACATTAAGCAAGATGAATGCAGTCCACACATATATTATGTTTCTTTAACATATATTTTAATATTATCCCCCATATTTTGTGGGTCTTCCAAGTGGTCTCGTTCATGCAGGTTTTTTCACCAACACTCTTTATGAATTGCTGTTTTTTTCCCATGCATACCACATGCCTCTCCTATCTTGATTTGATTGTCCTAGTAATGTTTGGTGAAGATTAAAAATAATGAAGTTCTTCATGACGTAATTTTCGCGATTGTCCTATTGATTCCTATCTGTTATCACTCTGTTATCCTCACTGAATGTGTTACCTAACCTCATTTTTGTTTCACAGTTGGACACTGTGACCCAGATGTGGTGAAGGCAACATGTGATCAACTGGAAATTCTCAACACAAACATCCGCTTTCTACATGACAACCTTGTACTCTGTGCTCGCAAGCTTACTAGTGTGATGCCTGAACCCCTATCGGTTTGCTTCTTTGTGAATTCAGGCTCTGAGGCAAATGACCTGGCTCTGCGCCTTGCAAGGAATTACACAAAGAACCACGACATCATCACACTGAATCAGTATGTACTTGTCTGTTTGTGTCTCTCTGTGAAGCAAGGGTGCACAGATTTTCCAAAAATAAAAAACCATCTCAAATTCTATTCCCCAGATAGATGGCATGAAAAAGTTTTATATTGAGAAACCTCAAATAGAAGGTGCCACAGTAAAAATATTGTGCCACAACAGTGACCTGGCACTCAGGATTTGTACACTCCTGCTGTGCACAGTTAATCCTTTCAAGCATACTAGTTAGTATATAATATACCATCTGCTTTAACTTTAAGACATTTTGCATTTTACCTGCACAGGATATTTATGGGGTTTATGTTAGTTTTACAATAAATGTTCATCTTCTTGAACAGTATTAGCTGACTAGTTTTGTAATGAAGATATAGTGTGTTTTCTGTAAGATAAGAACTGAATTTTTAAATGATATTTATTTGAATTTTAAGCTTCAAACTGCTAGACTACTGGCAGGCTTTTTAGTCCAATGTCAGGAGAGGAAATGCTTTTTTTTCAGTCCCACATTTCCAGTGTTCAAGCACTTCAAAACAGTGTTTGACCTCTGTGATAGGTAAAAAAAGTAGAAAAGTAGAAGGAAATATTCTAAAATGTAAATACTGAATCCAAGAAAATATGAAAAAGAAACTTCATGCTTTGTGTACTGTGCATTGTGGTATCATTATGTAACATAAAGCAACAAAATGCACTCTTTTCAAATTAATGGCTTAATTCAGTTCTTTGTGTTTTCTACATGTTTTGAACATCATGTGTTCATTATCAGGAAGACCATTTGTACATGCAGTTGTTTTATGGTATGTTTTTCATGCGTTTATGTAAGCAGTCTACCAGATGGAAGGTTGTGCTGGAGTATCAAGCACAACCTTCCACCTGCTTCGTGATGATGAGCACACGATGTTCGAAACAAATAGAAGGCACCAAGGACTGAATTAAACCATTAATTTGAAAAATGTGCATTTTGTTAGTTTACATTACACAATTTTGAAAAGGAAGTTGGCAAAATTACCAAAACTGAAGTAAGTATGTTTCATTATTTAATTTAACATACTTATATAACTGTGTTTTTTGACAATTGTTTGTTTCTGACAAGACTGAAGCTTCAAGTTTCTTGTATGCCATGTGACACTGAAATTAACAGGCAGACTCAGTGACATACCATACCAAACATTTTTCCTCGCTATTGAAATTATAGTTTGTACTGTATTTTTTATATCATACACACACATACCAAACAATGAATTTACCTGCTGTGACCATGATTGTACACAAATTATAATTTGTTTGCAGTGCCTACCATGGCCATCTGACATCACTGATTGATATCTCACCTTATTACAGTCAAGGAGGCAGTGGAAAGCCAGAATGGGTTCATGTGGTAGGTTTTCTCATTATGTAATACTTACTGTATTTTAAAAAAAATTTTAAAATATCCATCTTTCAATTACATCTAATTTTATGTCAATATGATGAGAGGAATTTGTTTTTAAAGTCGCTAAACAACTTTGGGAGGTTATGTGTTTTATTGTAGGTACTTGAATCCTGGTACTGGAAGTTTAACCTTCTCATTACAAGGTTATGAGTGTCTAATGAAATGGAAATAATTTGACATTTCCTGAAATGACATTGTTGGATTTGTATTTTACTGTATATTGTATAAACAGAACTTGCTTACACCAAAGGATTCTATTTTTCTGAGTCATGACACTGTCTCTGAGTAATTGCCACTGTTATTTTCGAAGTTCATAGTTGCCATCACCTTGTGTAGACCACAGATGATGAAAGCACCATGTTTGTTCAAAATTTAAGGAATCCATTGCCCATTACCCAGAAGAACAGAATTCTCAACCTCACAACTGTAAAAACATCAAGTTTTGATGCATTTTGGTTCCTGTTTTTCCCTCTCTCTGAGATCTAAGTTTCAACCCCAACACCCTTAACCTATATTTTTCTCTTGATATGAAAGACCATGTGAAAAGTTGTGCCAGTATGCAACTCTATTGCCCACACAGGCTTCTTCTCCGGATGTGTACCGTGGGAAGTACAGGGATGTGGATTTTCCTGGCAGTGATCTGGGAAAGATGTATGCAGATGAAATAAGTGGCATCATCAAGAAAGCCCATGATGATGGACGTTCTATTGCTGCATTTATTTCAGAGAGCCTTCAGAGCTGTGGGGGTCAGATCATTCCTCCGGACAATTACTTGCGTAATGTATACAGGTGAGGGATGGAGATCAAGTGAAAACCTTGAATCTGCATAATAAATATAATTGTAAAGAAATTAAAACTAATATACACTAATATAGGATGATTATTATTATATTAATATGTTCTTATATATTTAGTTTATATGTGGATAAGACAGCTTAAATAATAGAAAAAAAGCAATTAATTTTATGGAAGTTGCATTTCAGGTTTTAAGGTCACTTTAAAAACCGAGTCTGTGAAGCAAAAAGCAAGCATTTTAATCCTACACAATTGAGGTTAATCACTTAACATAATCAGATGAGAGTGTAAATTGTGTAGCACTTCATTTTGAAATTTTTGCAGTTTATCTTTCATATTTCCACATGTTCGGTTCAGTGCTTTGTTATCAGAAGTTTTCAGTCTCTCATTCTATGTCCTGTTATCAGATTAAACAGTTTTGGATCTGTAATTTATGTAGGTAAAACACAAGAAAATTAAATATAATCTAATGGCAGGATGAATATTCAGTACTTGGTTGTTGTTAAAAAACAATGAATAAGGTCTTGTTATAAATTTGTTATATAAATTATTAGAATTATGATTGAAGCAAAAACTAGAACTTAATGTAGAAGTCTATTTAGGAAATTGGAGTTGTTATCTGTTACTTACTTACTTACACCATGCAGCAGCATTTCTTGAGAAGCTAATCAGTTCTCAGCTAGTCAATAAATTCCCTGCATTTTATGGAACCTGAAATTTCATTACTACATTTAAAAGTGCCCACCACCTGTCCCTATCCTGAGCCATATCAATCATACTCTCCCCCATACATGCTACATGCCCCGCCAATTCCTTTCTTCTCGATTTGATCACCCGAACAATATTGGGTGAGGAGAACAGATCATTAAGCTCCTCCTTATGTTGTTTCCTCCAGTCCCTTGTTACCTCATTCCTCTTAGGCCCAAATATTCTCCTCAACACCCTAGTCTCAAACAGCCTCAGTCAATGTTCCTCCCTCAGTGTAAGCGACCAAGTTTGACACCCATACAAAAAACAGGCAAAATTATAGTTCTATACATCTTAATCTTTAAATTTCTAGTTAACAAACTGGAAGACAAAAGATTCTGCACCAAATGATAGCAAGCTTTTTCTGACTTCAACCTGCTCTTCATTTCTTCCTGAAAAGAATTTTGATTTGTTAAGGTTGTTCCCAAATATTTGAACTCTTCTACTCTACCAAAAGAACTATTATCAGTCTTTATACTGTGACTTCGGCCTGCATTCTGATCTTGAGACAAGACCATGTATTTAGGTTTATCAGCATTTTCTTCTAGTCCAGTCTCTTTACTAGCCCCTACCAAAGCTTCTGTGTTTTCCTTTACAGTATGTATGCTTCCTCCCAATATATTAACTTCATGAGCATAAACCACAAGCTGATGTGCACCACTTAATTTCAAGCCATCCTGGTTTACCTGAACCCTCCTAATGGCCTACTATAAAGCAAGGTTGAAAAGCAATGGCTTTAAAGCATTTCCTCATTTCAAACCATTCCTAATAGGAAACATGTCAGGTCAATTCTTGCCTACCTGGACTCTGCTATATGTTTCAGTCAGACACATTTTTATTAGCCTTACCAGTTTCATGGGGATACCAAACTCACTGAGAATATTATACAACACCTCCTTCCTAACTGAATCATAAGCTTCCTTGAAATCTACAAACAGCTAATGCACTGCTAACTGTATTAACATTTTTTCTCAAGTATTTGACGAATGCAGCTTAAGTGATAAGTAGTTAACCTGTTTTGCTGTTTTGTCAAAATCTACATTGATGATTCCCAAAAGTTTCTTCTGCATATGGAGTTAACCTTGATGGCAGGATGTTGGATAAAATTTTGTATGTAGTTGGCAAAAGTGATATGCCCCTATAATTACTACAATCTTTTTAATCCCCCTTCTTATATATAGGTACAATGATTGACTCCTTCCACTCATCAAGCAATTCCTCAATATTCCAAATATAATAATAATAATAATTTTATGGATCTCAGAGTGAATTGTTCAACCCCTTGCTTTAATAAATGCTGCTGGAATTTGATCAATAGCTGGTAATATGTGTCTTTTAGCTTTTCAATAGCTATCTCAAACTCAAAGGCACTCTGTTCAGGCACTAGTGGTTCTGCTGTGTATATTTATCTCTGCCTAACATCGGTTTTCCACCTATTCAAAATAGTTTGAGAGTCTGTAACCAAATCACCCTTCTCATCCCATACTATATTAGTTGTTGACTTGTAACTCTTCTTAAAATCATTGTTTCCACTGTACAAGTCTATGATATTTTTGATCTTACTCTTTGTTTCAAGTTCATCAATTTTGGCTTTCAGATATTCCTTCTTTTTGTTCCTGAAATGTCTACTAGCTGCACATCATATATTGTTTAGATTATCTACATTGCTTTGGTATGGATCCTGTAACCACCACATTTTAGCCTCCTTCCTTTGATCAAAAAAACATAAACATTCTTCATCAAACCACATTTTATAATGCTTCAATTTGTACAGACCTAGACTCTCTGTAGCTGAATTTTGATAATTTCTTTAATGTTCTCCCAAGCCCTGTTTATGTCCTCGTTATCACTTATGTTCTCCAAAGCTGCAAACCTGTTTGAGATCTTAATCTGATACTGTTTCCTAACCTCCAGCTCAATTAGCTTCCTGATATTAAATCGTTCCACATCATATTTCTGTGCTTCCTGTTTACTTACTGTCAATCTTTCCCTAAATTTTGCAACCTCTAGATAGTGATCAGTATCACAGTCTGCTCCTCTGAAAGATCATATATCAAGTACACTCGAATGCCATCTCCTGTCTATTAATATGTAATCAATCTGCTTGTGAGTCTTCCCATCAGGATAGGTCCAGGTGTACTTATGAATGTTTCAGTGCGGAAACATTGTGCTCTAAACAACTAGATTTTTTTATGTGGCAAAATTTACTATTCTACCACCATTATCATTACTATCTTAATGTTGAGTCTTATTTCCAATTACCTGTTTTCTGCCAATAAATATTTTTATTAATGAACTTCATTGTATTGAACCAAGAAATTTTGCAAGTTAGTTTGTAGAAAGTTTTAATGTTTATAACTAGAATAAGTACCGTCTTCTTAGACCAAATGCCAATCTTTCATGTTTTCAGAAGAGTGCCTTCTATGCTGATATCACAATTTTCAACAGTTTACCACTTAGCCTCACAAATCTAGAAATGAAAAGACACAATTTAAATGGCATTGCAAGTATAGTTTCACAGTTCTTTTAATTGTTGATGAATTTTTGCTGCTTAAGAGTGATCCGTAGTACTGTAGAATATTTTGAATTGAAATAATTCTGTACACTTTGTATATTTTGTGTATTTATGACTTAGGGCATATCCTAATATAATTTTGGGAAACTTGGGACCTGTGGAGTGTGTGTGTGTGTGTGTACAAAATGAATGGGTAATGTGAAATTTAATTGTTGTTAATTTACTTTAATTTTACACTTCTCTTTTATTTATAAAGAGTTGATGATTACGAATATCAAACATGGTTTTGTCAACTTTCAACCCATTAACTAGTTATTTTCAATATTTCCAGATATGTGCGAGAGGCGGGTGGTGTTTGCATTGCAGACGAAGTACAGTGTGGGTTTGGTCGTGTTGGCAAACACTGGTGGGCATTTCAACTTCAGGGGGAAGATGTTGTTCCTGACATTGTTACACTGGGCAAACCGATGGGCAATGGGTATCCTGTAGCAGCTGTTGTCACAACTGTAGAAATTGCTGAAAGCGTGAAGGAGAATGGCTTTGAATATTTCAACACTGTAAGTGCTACATTAAAAGTGAGATTTGATCCTTACCTTAATCTTTAAAATGCAACGTTTCGGAAATTATAAGCTTAAATATCAGTTTCCTTTCTGTTTCTCTAGTAGCAGTGTTTGTGGCTGTGGTATAATTTACCTTTGTGGTTGTGGTCCTGATCTTTTACAATACACAGATTGTTGGAGCTTGGAGTGAACAGGAGTTATTAGGCATAAAATTTAGTTTGGCTAGCAGTTGTAAGCAAGCTTGTTGTGTCTGGTCTTGGGACTACTGACATTGAAACCTGTTGTTGGATCTTAATGCTATTCGTGACTGTGCATTAATATTATTTTATGAACTATAATTGGAGTTCCAATCAGAAAATGTGTCTGATCTAGTATAGTCAGATTTTCTTCAGTGTGTCCACACCCCAAACAGAGACAGTTAGACAGTACTGGCACACATGGACTGAGAATGCAGGATTCTGGTAATCTGAAGATAAAATCCGTTATTATTAAAGTGTGTTAAAGTTTTGCCTGAAAGAATACACTATGAAAATACATCCACTGCTATCTTTTAGGTGAAGGTAAAGTTGTCCCTGTGCTTAATTAAGTGCCATGCCATGAAGATGTATGGAATCGTGGAGTCATAGCTACACAAGTTCTAAATGGCAGTGCTAGATGTAGGTGAGTGGTCAGCTTGATGCTGCAGATGCTTTATCTTTGAGGAATGAGGCCACACTACCCTCTGGTAAAAGTGGTTCTTGATGAATTATAAAGGGCGATGTCTCTGTTGATGCTGGGAATCAAATGCTGAACATTCAGCTCGTAGCCAATCACAATACTGACTCGGCTTCCTCCATACACAGTAGATGCAATCACATTAGAGTCCACTGTGTGAAACAGGAAGGGAAAATAAAAAACACTTAGACAGCACTGACTCATCTTAATGCAGTTTATCTTCCAACTGACATAATGCCTTCAACGTTCTTAAACTTTCACCAATGGCAACAATGCTTTTGAAAGCCGTTTGCATCTGGCTATGAATGGGTTGTCCTATACAATGATATTACAGTTTAATTTTTGTATATTTGAGTGTAAATATTTTAAGCAAATTAGTTTGCTAAATAATGTTATGACTAAATTTTCTTTCTCCTTATACACACATTACATGTTGGGATATCTGAGGGTCTGGAACTAAATGTTGTTGAAGATTCAAGCTTTCTGGGATGTTAAGACTTGTCGATGGATGAAAAGTTACTGACATTGTAGACAAGCATAATGCCTCCATTTTCAGAATCAAGCAGTTCGAAAAGAGTCCTGGACTGCTTGACCCTGAAGTTGGAGGCCATACTGTCCTCCAAAACAGTGGTAAATTTACCAGTTGATATGACATAACATTGCAGAGTACTCAACTCTCATGTTATTGGTGTTTCAAACTACATTTGTACACCAGCGTTTGTGTAGGTATGGTTCATTTAAAAAATATATAAAGTTTACAGCCTCTTCAAAATATATACATGTATAATACATATAAAAATATGTATATTTATTTCTTCTCATTATTCTTCCCCCAAACAAACCTAATAAGTAAAACCCAATTATAAAATGGAGGTTAATACATGGCCTTGCTGATGTGTGTGTGTGTGTGTGGTAACTGTTGTATAAAGTGTTGTAATAGGGGTTTGAGGTGTGGTTTAAATCATAATTTCTAGTCCAACTTTTAATTACATCAATATACAGTGTTTTGGTTCCTTCATTTTAGTTTTGTTCCTTCTTTCAATGTTTAACAACTATGTCTTGTGGTATTTACAGGGAACGCAGTGATATATTTGGCAAAGATGGGTAGTTCTGCTTGTAACATATTTGTGTTTTGGGGAATAAGAAAAGAGGCAAGCAATGGCCATAGACTGTCAGGAATGGAGGAAGACTGTATTGGAGCCCAAAGTCCACAACGAAGTGTAGCACTTGATGATGATGATGATGATGATAATTTGTGTTGTAATGAGTGTCTGTCTGACTGGTGTACTTTGCAGTATGGTGGAAACCCAGTGTCATGTGCCACTGTCAGTGCTGTACTAGACATTATGGAACGGCAGAATCTTCGTGAACATGCCACTAGAGTGGGAAACCACGTGCTGAACTCCCTGCGACAGCTGGCTCTAAAACATCCTATTGTTGGAGATGTCAGAGGAGTTGGGCTTTTTATAGGCATTGAATTGGTTGAAGATAAAGATACGAAGATACCAGCAACAGCAAAAGCACAGCTTGTAGTGTCAAGGTAATGTTCATGGCACAATTTGTCAACATTGTCATCATCATCATCATCATCATCATCATCATCATCATCATCATCATCACAATCATCATCATTATTAACAGTAGATTCATTAATAGTAATATACAAACACATTTCCATTTTTAGATGTAGCTGTTTGACATCTCTTCTATCTGTCTATGACCTCATGTCCTAGAGACTACCATCCTTTGAAATGCAATGCTTTGTAGTTTGGCAGAAAAACTCAATATTTTGGAGGAACCTACTAGTACCGTTGGGCCTGAAGATAGAGGTAGCAGTTTTCTTTGAATCATTGGTACTTATCTAACAAACTATCCCAACTCTTCTGTACCCAAGGGGGGGGGGGGCACACGCCCCACAAATGAAAATGTAAAAGATTTTTTACAAATGACAATATTTAATATATTATGTAATTTACCCTTGAACTTAATTCGGCCACTGAAATTGACTGATGAATAGTACATTAGAATTTCGAAAAATAGAGTAACATAGCTTAGGATATCTTAAATGAAACTGAACAAAAACCAAGATTATTAAACACTATGATGTAAATTTCGTGAGTAGTTATATTTGTATGCATGTAAATAGATGCAGTTGCAGTCTTATGCTACTGTTATTCTCATGACATGATTTTTATAACATAGTTTTTAAAATCAAACATAAAGTACATGTAACCTCAGGGTCACCACCCTTTCAATGAAAAATTCTGGGTGTGCCTCTGAATTACAGTGTGTCACATTCAAGAAGACAATAATTTTCATGTTTACTGATGTTGAGATGTTCCACAGTAAATATGGACGGTATATATTATCTTTTATCACAGTTATAATTCTAATATCAGAGACAATACAGTTTTGCTTTATTTTGTATAGTAAATAAGGTGTTTGTTGCTGGCCAGTTACACTATTGATGAACACTTTCAGTACTTTAATAATACTACATTAAACAATGAAGATCTTTCTTTGCTCCTGTAACATAATTCTGCTGCAAAAAGAAACTGTACATCAACCTATTTCATTAGCGATACACCAGAAGATAATGGTAGTGTGTGCATACACAAGGCACTAAAACTAAACTAAACTCCGTGGCCTTAGTCCGCACGCGAACTATACCGACAGAGCGGCCGCCGCCGGTCGGCGAAGTTAGTGCCAACTTTTGCGGATAGAGGGGTGTCACGTGGTCAG
>Ga0123352_10017257_pt1 | contig 11510 bp, 9 predicted proteins | sample TergutLab28metaG_FD_89700 | JGI IMG/M metagenome (GOLD analysis project Ga0123352, IMG submission 89700) | Labiotermes labralis P1 segment gut microbial communities from Petit-Saut dam, French Guiana - Lab288 P1 | ecosystem: Host-associated > Arthropoda: Insects > Digestive system > Gut ...
TCGGTTGCACTTTACCCCCGGGAAAGACCCGGTACCCATTGTACAGGAGGCTGGCTGGGCCCCAGGGCCGGTCTGGACGTGCGGAAAATCTCGTCCCCACCGGGATTCGATGCCGGACCGTCCAGCCCGTAGTCAGTCGAAATACCGACTGAGCTACCCGGCTCACAAAAAAGTATAGTACTGGTCAGAAGTTGTTCCCCTAACACCTACTTTGCTGCATCAAGATGTGTCCTGATAAAGACACCGGAATGTTTAATGCCAATTGTTTTTGGCCCCATGTACCACCACCGTTCTTTTCAAGGATACATGACTTGCTGCATCGCTCCGAGAATGAGACGCAAGGAAAGAAATTGGAAGAAACGAAATAGCCCTTGAAGTTCACTGCTGTACTGTCACGTTGCTAATAAAGAAAACAATTTAAATTCTTAAATACTTGTATGTCTACCGCTTAACAAACATTATAGTTCGTCATTTTATCGTGTTGAACTATTGTATTCTTTTGAATTATAACACGTATTCGTTCATTCTCTGGTGACTTAAATTGAACTTGGCTTTGCGAAAAACGTATCCCCAATTCTTGTGCTTTCTGAGACGGTAAAAAAGAAATGACGAGAAATGAAAATGTGCGTGTGTGTGGGGAAGAGAAGTATACTCGTACACTGTGGAACCAGAAGTTTGGTGGCGCCAACATAAAACTATCACCAGGGTGGGAAGAAAGAGGAAGGGGGTTCTAAGAAAGATGGCGTTATATTTCATCAAGTCTGACATAGTCTCTGGTTCTCCATCACGTCTCTGCTTGTCTGTATACACATCATCTTGCTATGGGCTCACCCTCTTTCTTACTGTAATATGAAGTGCTATTATAGATGAATGCAAGTCTTTTGCGAACATAAAGTCAGTTGTGACTGCTCATACCCACACTGCCTAAGGCTATGGTTTACTGGATTCACACTGTACCTGTATTCATTAAGCACCACACCACAGCGATACACGGAAATTGCAGCTGCGGCTGTGCGTAGTCTTACTGTCGGCACTGGAGGGAGGTAGCCTCGGTTTCTTCTTTCTTAAGGCTGAGAGCCAGTGGTACCGATTAGACAGGAGGTTGGTTGGATGCCAGGTATTATCTTGAGGTTGTACAGAAGAAGAAACTCTCTTGTCCCTGTTGGAAATCTGACCCAAGTTATTTGCTTGTCTAGCGTGTGGTCTAGTCGTTACTCCGCCTGCAGTTTTGTTATTCCTGTTTCTGCCCGGTGACGCCCGTCATCGTTACATAGTCCGTCTCACGACAGGTCCATAGCCACTTCCAAAACGAGTTCTCCTCAGAGTGCGATCTAATGCTTCATTTTTAAATTTCCAGTATCCTCTCGATTCCAATAGCTGCGTACCTATTTATCCTCGTCTTCCCGTCACTACTATTTTTCTTTCTATCTTTCCTTCAATAACGTGTTTTAGAAGGCAGTTACTGCGCAGGTTGTGACCAATCTAGTTAACGCTTCTTCTTCTTCTTCTTCTTCTTTGCATGTAGGATATTCAACGCCTCTTTGACTACGTAACATTTCTTCGTTTCTCACATGAACGGTCCAGCTGATCTTCTCCATTCTTGTCCAGCAACAGATTTCATAACTTTCCACATATTTCTGATCTGTGTTTACTCTAGGATAATAAAATCAGTATTATTAACGTGGTCAAGACCTGCAGCTGTACAAGTACTCAATCAAGAAATTCAGGCAAATTTGTGATGAGAAAATCCGTTTGAGTGCCCCGTTTGTCTACCTTAGTCAGGCTGATGTTATAAGCAAAAGAGGCGGTTCAGAGGTAACACATTACGCGAAGCGGAGGTACAGAGTGTCTTGTGGTGGCATTAATAGCTCCCCTACAAACTTGTTAGTTTAGTCCTTAGGGTTGTCTTGACCGCTTTGCGTGACGGTTGACCACATTCCACCCGTGCCGTTTGACTTCCTGATATAAAGTCGGCGTTAGATGGGTAAGAAGACCTTCGCAGCATGCCCTCAGCTTTGCGTCGCTTTTTTTCGCTGAAGAGAGTTGAGGAATTGTTCATAATTATATAGGATTGCTGCCTTGTTTGTTTAAATTTCTTTGGTTTTTGGTTTATTTAACGCCGTTGTTAATAATACTCTTTGTATATGCGGTGTAACTCGGTTATAACTTCGTGAAAGAGACTGAGTACTGTGGAGTTATGAATGAATGTCCTTGTAATCGAGAACTATAATATTATGGTTAACAGTGAGGGATTAATTGGTACAACAGAAAACCTGACATTATAGAGGAGGTGTCGCATAAACCGATGTCGTTATAACCGGGTCCGACTATATATATATATATACATACATACATTTACACACATACATATATATACATGTATATATATATATAAAACCGAGAAGAATGAGATGGGCTGGGCATGTGGCGCGTATGGGTGAGGAGAGGGGGTTGTATAGGGCCTTGGTGGGGAAACCGGAGGGAAAGAGCCCACTGGGGAGACCTAGGCGTAGATGGGTGGATTATATTAAGATTAATCTCCTGGAGGTGGGATGTGGGTATATGAACTGGATTGGGCTGGCCCAGGATATAGACAGGTGGCGGACGCTTGTGAGTGCGGTAATGAACCTTCGGGTTTACTAGCTGCAAACCAGTTAGCTGCTCAAGAAGGACTCTGCACCATGGAGTAAGTAAGTAAGTAAGTATATATATATATATATATATATATATATATATGTGTGTGTGTGTGTGTGTGTGTTTGTGTGTGTAACAGGTTGAGAGTGAGTAATTAAGTGGAAAAAATCTAAACGAAAGCAGTCGTACGCTTATTTAAGTTAATGCTCTGACATTTAGTTGGAGGTACTCAGGAACATTATGAAAAACCCCAGGATATTCGGTGTCGTATGTGAGATTCGAAGCGCGCACCACCATATACAAGTTACAGACTATGCCGCTTGTTTCGCGTTGTTGGTGCATCTGTATAAAACCGTGTATGAAAGGAGTTCCGAGAACGGATTAGAAAGCAAACTACCATTAAATTCTTTAACTTAGAAGGAATTATAATTTGTAAATCTTGCGATGTGCAGTCGATCCGTTTCTCTTTAAATATTTACAGATTCCTGTTAGGCCAGAGAGGGGAATGGGAGCCACCAGGTGATGGGAACCAGTGCAATGGAGAAGTTTCTTGGTGCCCGGAGCGGGAATCCACAATGGGCGCCCATTATAGAAATCGTGACATTTAAAGATATCACATTTATGATTTTCCCTTTATTCGGCTCGATAATTTGAAATTTGTTGAGCGCGGAAAATCAGTTTTTTATTTAAAATATTCCTGTTATGTGTTTTTAACTATACACGACCTTTGCGTCTTAGTCGAAACATGTTGCACTAACTTGTGTTTGGTGTAAATTGTGCAGTAAAGTGGAATAAGTTTCATCTGTGTAAATCTTCCGTGTTTCGTTATTATTCTATTCTTCATAAGTGTCATAATGTACGGTTTTGATTTACAAAATCTCCGTGTTTGCCTGTAATGGAATTGCTGAACTATTAAGCGTTAAGTCTGTTACTTAAATACGACTTGTAATTGCTTAAACTCTTCCGTTTCCACAATCGAAGTTATCACATGTCATTAAGTTTTTACTTACTTGATGCACAGAGCAGAGTCCTTCCTTAGAAGCTAACCGGTTCTCAGCTAGTCAAGAAATGCCCCGAATTTTATGGAACCCGAATGTTCATTACCGCATTCACAAGTGCTTGCCACCTGTCCCTATCGTGAGACAGATCAATCCAGTGCATGCCCCCATCCCACTTCCTGAAGATCCATCTTAATATTATCCTCCCATCTACACCTGGGTCTTCCAAATGGTCTCTTTCCCCACCAAGACTCTGTATACTCCTCTGCTGCCCCCATTCGTGCTACGTGTAATGTAATAGAGGAAGTAATACAATTAAGCAGCGTGGACGAATGTTGCTGTTGTGGTGACAGTACGAAGAACGATTAAAGGGACAGTGCATGTAGCACGCATTAGAGATGAGAAATTAGCAGAGAATTGTAGTCGGAAAACGTGAAGGGAAGAGATCACTAGGTAGACATTCATTGATGAAAGGATAATATTAAAATTGTTGTGAAGAACCGCGGTGTGAGGATGTTGACCGTAATCAAGGGGTTCGTTGGTGAAATTGATCTTAGTAAGCCGTCGGGTTTCATACGAGGCCATGAATTGCTTGATTGCCAGAAGGTTAGGCAAGCTCATTAGTTGATCCATCTCGTGACGCAGTTTAAATACGTAATTGTGTTTAGTGCTTGTATAATTAACAAGCCGAGGTAACCTTAAGGAACTTTGTTGTTCAGAAGTAGGAGCTAACTGTGATACACAAACTTGTGAGGGACCGTTGGAAGACTATGAGTAAAATGGGAGTCCAAAGGACTTTACAGAGAGTGGCCCAAAGCTGTCTACATACCAGTTTTGTTACTGTGCAGACGGTGATTTGTTTTAATTTTTATTTCGACCAACAATGCGCAATATATATATATATATATATGTATATATGTAGAGTATTTAACAATATTTATATTACAATCGCTCCTACGTGTATTGAAACATTTCTTTCATTCTCTGGGAGTTCCAAAGTTGTTGGTTGATTAAAAAAATCTATATAGAAGATGCATGGTACATACACAAAAATAGTGATCTGATTTTTTCGAAGGTCCAGACTAGTGATATTTTCTTTTAAACTCTTTTTCGCATTGTGTTTGTCATTTTACAATTATAGTTATTTTTACAGCATCGTTAAATAATGTAGAAAGAATAGAATGATATTTATGCCCGGGATTTATTATCTGGACTCTGATGGAAAAGAATCAAGTGATACTATAATTTGTCAACATTGAATCATTTATCATTGACTCTAAGTGTTGCTACTTATTGTAAGCAATCAGATTGCTATTAGTGGTGAGTACATTTTCGTCCTGCTTCATCAGATTTATGAAATAGTTCGTACAAAGTGGACATCTGATTGCCCCTCAAGAAGACGTAATGCAGAATTAGAGGCTGTTAATTGAAGGAAAGTAGAAAGTTGAATGTAACTGAATAAGGAAATTCTCCGTGTAATACATAACCAAACGCAGGTAGTTTCCCCACGCAATTATTAGACGCCGTTAAAAAACTAACAAGAATTAATGAGTAACGAAAACATTTTTTTCTTTTGGCGCCACAGCCCCCCAGTAGACCAAGGCCTCCTCATTCATAAGGTTTCTAGATCACACACAAAACGACGCACCACACTCGGTAGGACTCCTCTGGAAGAGTGATTAGCTCGTCGCAGAGACCTTTTCCTGACAACACACAACACTCACAAGAGACAAACATCCATGCCGCCGGTGGGATTCGAACCCACAGTCTCAGCAGGCGAGCGGCCGCAGACCTACGCCTTAGACCGCGCGGCCACTGGGACCGGCAAAACATGTGTTACGGATTTCAAATAAATAGAAGCGAATCTTGTAAGATGAACATAAACTTTTCTCCGCTTTGATCACAGATTGTTTCCGACTCTCGTGCGTGAATTATGGTGACTGGTATAGTATGAGGTCGAATCGGAGGCTATTGGTGCAAGGGAAGTAGGAATGAAAAGGCAACTGAGAAAGGAAATGCGTTAAACAAGATATAATCAATTATAAGGATTTTTTGTGTCTATTTCGTTTCTCGGTCCTGTTAGAAAACTGTAATGGACGTTCGGTAATATTAGGCATCGATGCTCTTACTTGATAATGAAAACATGTGTTACAGACTCGAATAAACGGAAGGCAATGCTGTTAGAAATGTCGGAATTTTCTTCTGTTTGATCAGAGTTACAAGGCCCTCAGTGTTCAACGATTGCTTATCGACCAATTGTAATGAAGCATCGGAGGCTATTGATGCAACGAAAGTAGGAAAGAAGAAGTAGCTGAAGAAAGTGGGGGTAATGATGGGTGCTGAGTGCTGTTTCCTGCCCATTAACAACTTTCAAGAAGTACATGTATTTCCCACTCTTCTGCTTCTACTTTTTGTGACAGAGGGAAGGGACGAATGTGTCCGAAGACAGCGTGGGACATAAGCAGGTGAGTGGTGGCCTGAGGTCACCCGGGAAAAGAGAAAAAGGATTTTCTGAATCGGAGTTCTGTGTCTTATCAACCTGTGATAAGAGTTCCTGGGGTTTTATTAGACGGAAACCCCTGAAGCAAAGCGAAATATGACACTTTATATTCTCAGTGACATATCGACACTGGAAGTGTAAATTTCCTTAATGGTGATAAAATGCCATAAAATCGAATGATGAAGTGGAGATAAACTCGACTTATTGTTGACGTATGCAGTAGATGGATTATAATGGTCAGTGTTATGGTGCAGACACTGTGCCACTGTAGCATTCCTGAAGCAAATTGGATCAGATACTGAATGCGATCGCGCGTCGGTTTGCACTGGCGTTGGGAAGAAAAATGTTTTCATATAAATACACGTTTCGGGACGTGATGAATCACCGTGCTGTCACGGGTTGCGGCTACATTCATCTAGTACCAGCGACCCTATGTTCACATCCTATAGGGATACACAATGCCACGTTGTAATGTGTTATCATAGATTATAAGCAGGGCTGCAAATGTTTCATGATAACATTTTTAGGCGCTTTCGCGAAATTGCGAAGAGCGACTATTAGCTTCCTCATGTCTGTCTCTCTGTCCGCTCGCCCGCCCGCGTGCAAAAACTCGGTAGCCCTGGACGGATTTTCATGAAATCTGAAATTTGAATGATTTTTCAAGAATATGTCGAGAACATGTATGTTTGATTAAAATTCGACAAGGAGTAACGGGTACTTTACATGAAGACCCATGTACATTTATGATAATATGTCGCTGAATTCTTAACAGAAGGAGAAATGTTTGAGACAAAAAGTTTAGAGGTAATCAAAACACGTATTCAGTGTCCTCCATAACGTCTTTTCGAAAATCATGCCTTTTTCGGTAGTGTGGAAAAATATGTTACAGCCACGCAGGTTACAGATGACAATATAATGAGGCGCATGAGTTTTGCATGCTGGATGAATAATGCTAGAGACACACACTCAGAATACGTAATACGTCTTGTTTTTCCAGTGCAACAATGGTTGCACGAACGCGCCTCGGTGTTACGTTTACAGTACGTATATTGTCTGTCGTGTAAATAAGTTGAAATTAACAAAACCATTAGTAGAAAGTTTTGAGGCCTTATGAAATGGGTAATTATGATAAATGAAAATTTGTCATTGTAACTGATCAATTCATGCCTTATGATTTCTTGTGTTTATTTCTGTGAAATGGAAAGAATTTAACGATGGGTGCATGACCAGTTATTGACAGAGTGTACGTGTTGTTACTAAGGTTCACCGTGCAGCAGACTGTGGTAGGAACAAGTACTAGTTAGCATCAGCTTCTGAATTAGCTTTACATTTCAATATTCGATTTTCGATTCGATGAAAGAAGAAAGACTTTACCCCCACTACATAAAAAGAACGAACCTGATAGTAGAAATGGTACTACTTATAGACGATTTACGTCTTCTATTTTAAGAGCTCTTTTCTGTAAAACTTTTCTCTTCTTTTATAACAATAGAAAGTTTTCGCCCCTTCAATTGAAGTGTCACAGCAACGACCTGGAAGATGCACTCACCCTTGAAGGGTTGCGGGAGAGAAGGGGAGGTTTCTCCGAATGAGCCAAATGCTTGCCAGTGCCACTGTTGGGCCAGCTAACCGGAAAGATGCAGTCTTGCATTTACTTAACAAGCGCAGATAGATCCTTCGGGTAAAAGAAGGGATATGTGCCGTCGTATAGTGAATGGCGTAGAATGGGAAATCGACGCTGACTTTTTGCTGTACTGGGTAAGGCATTATTTCTCAACCGGAGTAGTGCGGATTCCTGGCGATTTGCTAATCTTAGATAGTGCTGTATCCCTTTATGATGTACAGATCTTTTACAACAAAACTGTAGGCTGTTAACATGTCGCTTCCTCTATGTCCAAACGTTTATTAAGCGTGTTCACAATTTGCGAAAAGCAACTATTAGCTTGGTCATGTCTGTCCGTCCGCCCGCATGGTACAACTCGGCTTCCACTGGACGGATTTTCATGAAATTTGAGAGTTGTGTATTGTTAGAGAATCTGTGGAAAAAAAAAAAATCCAGTTTAATTAAAATCTGACAAGAATAACGGATACTTTACACGAAGACCTGTGAACGTTTGTGATAACATCTCATTGAATTCTTCGTAGAATGAGAAATATTTTATAACAAATTTGTAGAAAATATTAAAACACACATTTTATGTTCCATAGCTTTTTCCCCAAAATTGTGCCTTTTATGAGATAATGTAGAAAAACACGGTAGAACCAGACAGTCCACAGATGAAAATATATGCGAAGCATGGGCTTTTTATGCTGGATACCTACGGCTACAGACACACACTCAGAATATGTATAACGTCTTGCTTTTACTCGAAATCAGTGGTTACGGCAACGCGTCTTAATGTTACGTTTTATACGTACGTGGCGCGTCTTGCACATCTATGTATGTAGTACAGAAGGTGCATTAAAACAAACGTGCATAAATTATTTTATGTACTTTATACCATTAAATTTTTTATTCCGTTGTGAAGTAAAATTAATGTAACGATTGTTGCTTTATTATGTCACTTTACGATATCACATTACTACATAGTCGACGTTTTTAGGCGTCACAGAACTTTGCGAAATGCGGCTGTTAGCTGTGTCGCGTCTGTCGGTTCCTGTGTCTGTTGCCGCAGTGCAAACCGTGGCCCCTTTTGTATGAATTTTCGTTAAATCTTATAATGGAGATTTTTACTACAACCGTCGCTTGAATTCAAGATTTTTTTTTTTAATCGAACAAAGACTGCAGGTACCTTACGCGAAGACTTACATGCGTATTTGTTGGTATCTCGTAGTTCACGAAGGAAGTACAAAATATACTGCACAGCCAGAGAGGCCGAAGAAACAATAGATCTAAACACGCTGTAGCGCACACGTAAGTGCGGTTTGATGTGGTGGAAAATCAGGCACCAAGACGAAGGCATCGCAGCCTGGCATATGTGTTTCCTGCCCTGTTGGTATTTACTTGTGTATAAGCGGCCAAACAGGTTGTGTTGAATGCTGATGTGTTTACTGTACACAAAATAATGTGGTAATCGCAGTTATGTTTGTTTCTCACATCTGCTACAGCAAACGTATGACAGTATAATGATAGAATTTTTTTTACCAACTAGATGCACAGATTCTTTATTTTAATATATTTGTTACATTCCTCTACATGTTTCGAGCACTATTATGCTCATCTTCAGGAGGACAGTTGTACTAGTACAGCATCTGGTATCGTCCTCTCGTAACCTGTGTACTAAACAGTCCCCTAAAGAGAGTGAAGATACCAGATGCTGTACTAATACAATTGTCCTCCTGAAGATGAGCACAATAATGCTCGAAACATGTATAGGAAAGTAATAAGTGTATTAAAACAAAGAATTTGCGCATCAAGTTGGTAAAAAAAGACTATCATTATATTAGGATGCACGGCCAACAAAACATAAAGTGTGGCAGTATTTTTTTTTACGTTTTGCTGACCGTGCATTTAAGTATATTTATCTCAGTATTTAACCAACTTGATGCACAAAATTTGTTTCACAATAAGTTTTATTTCGTGCCTCTACTTGTTTGGAGCACATGTGCTCGAAACGTGTAGAGGCATGAAATAAAACTTATTGTGAAACAAATTTTGTGCATCAAGTTGGTTAAATACTGAGATAAATATGACAGTATGTTTATATTCATTAATATTTACTCGCGATTAACCAGCCTTTTCTATTAACAACCATACCGCTACGGCCCTCTTATTCCATTTCACTCTAGGTTGTTTACTCTGACGTGAAGAGAGGATGGCCATATCGAAACACAAACCCGTGCATTAACTTTATTGACCAGAGGCGCTAGCGACATGACTGTGACCAAGGGCGTGGTACCTGGCGGCTAATCAACCGATCCACACTGCTGTCTCGGGTCATGGGATCTCTGTCTATGGAAGGTCATGTTTCAGACGGTGCCATAGACATTCGTGCAGTGTACCTTCCCACATGTAATAAGAACCAACAAAATGCACACATTTACATTAATGTTTTAATTTTAGTGTCTTCAATACGTTTCGACCATCCAAGTGTTCATCCTCAGGAAGAATTGTACATGCAGTTTTTTTATATTTCTTTCATGCTGTAATCATAATACAGGCTATATGAACTAAGAAAAAAGTATTAAGTTCATAGAGTATCCATAAACGTATAAAAACGGAGTGATTGCGTAAGTAGTAATTAAGTCAGTCATTATATTCTTCATTTGCTCTCGACAAAACGTCGCCATCGACAGCTTAACATTCCTGCTTTGTCTAATGAAGGTTTCTTTTTCAAACCTTGTCACAGATATCGTCTCTAATGATTGAGGTCCCTTATGATCTCAGTTTTTCCAGGTTAATTGTGTGATAATACCCTAAGTTGCAATACAACGGCGTCCTTGAACTTCATTTTAACTCATTATACATTTTTCTTATCATTCGATGCTATATAATTTGAGATTCAACAATCGATGCGTAATAAATTCTTCTCGTCTTTGTTGGGTGCATTTCCTTACACCCCTATCAGATCCCACTTTCCTTTTCTGTCTTCTTTCTATGTATGTATGTATGTATGTATGTATGTATGTATGTATGTGTGTGTGTAAGTATGTAGGTATGTATGTATGTGTGTATGTATGTATGTATGTGTGTGTATGTATGTATGTTTGTGTATGTACGTATGTGTGTGTATGTATGTATGTGTGTGTGTATGTATGTAGGTATGTATGTATGTATGTGTGTGTGTATGTATGTGTGTATGTGTGCATGTACGTATGTGTATGTATGTATGTACGTATGTATTTTTTAAATAAACATTTATTAGCCTGCATGCTCCATTACTATGGAGTGATAATACATGCATTGATGGTAATTTTACATATTATTTTCTATCTGTTTTGTGTAAAGTTTAGGACCGTAACTGTCTATTGGTACTCTATTCTTTGTTCCATATTATTTTGTCTATGTATTCTTTGAAGTTTTTGTAGTATTTTATACTTAGTTTGTTATAACTCACTAGCCAGTTTTCTGTCCTTGTCACCACTGCTTTTAGTTTATCCCTTTCTTGCTCTAGGAGTGCAATCGAGTAGGATGTGGTCTACTGTTTGATCACCTTTTTTACGAGGGCACATTGGATTATCTGTTATTTTGTACTTGTATAGATAAGATTTGATGTTGCCATGACCAGTTACTGTAGCAGTAAATTTAGGGGTTGCGTTTAATCTCAATTTCGGCCTATCCTCTATTTTGAGAAAGAAAGATGTTGTTATTGCTCCTTTTGAGGATCTTTCCCATTCATTTTGCCACTGCTGAACAATTTGTTCTTTTAATTCACACA
>Ga0123352_10017258_pt1 | contig 11510 bp, 6 predicted proteins | sample TergutLab28metaG_FD_89700 | JGI IMG/M metagenome (GOLD analysis project Ga0123352, IMG submission 89700) | Labiotermes labralis P1 segment gut microbial communities from Petit-Saut dam, French Guiana - Lab288 P1 | ecosystem: Host-associated > Arthropoda: Insects > Digestive system > Gut ...
GACGCTTGTGAGTGCGGTAATGAACCTTCGGGTTCCATGAAATGAGGGGAATTTCTTGACTAGCTGCAAACCAGTTAGCTTCTCAAGAAGGACTCTGCACCATGGAGTAAGTAAGTAAGTACCGTCAAACATAACTCTTTTCTCCGTTCTTAGTCATTTTATTATATACGACAGGTCCCTAACCTGTGGCCCACTATCAAGGGTTACATACTTAATTAGTCACGGAGGCTTTCCAACAGCCGTTGATTCACGACAACCGACCTTATCAAGTAAAGTAAAATTTAGATTTATACAGGGTTATTCATAAGTCCGTGAAACATTTTAAAAATTCTCAACAAATAACCTACTCAACGGATCATGGTAGTTCTTACGCCGATACAGAGAGAAACTCTCCAAGTTTTTTTCACATATTTCACAGATACTCAATGTATCCACCTTTGGTAATACGATCGACATCTATGCGATAGTCCATCTCGTTCCACACGCGTGTCAGCATATCACGGTCGACCAGTCACAGCAGCGGTAATACGGTTACGAAAATCTGGAGATTAGCGGGGAGTGCAGGCACAAAGACAGTGTCCTTCACAAACCCCCAGAAGAAAAAGTCGCACGGGGTTAAATCCGGTGACCGGGGTGGCCACCGCATTAACGCATCATCTTCTTTTCCTGTGCGTCCTATCCATCCTTGTGGCAAATTTAGATTGGGATACCCTCGCACATTTTTGTAGTGAGCCGGAGAGCCGTCTTGTTGAAAGATGTAATCATTACTGTCTTCAATCAACTATGGCATCCGCCAGTTTTCTAACATGTTTCACGGACTTATGAATAACCCTGTATGCTTGTGAGACGTAGGTGACAGAAGGATATGATTACTTATTCAACATTACAACGGTATGGCATTGAAGATCAAAACGCATTCAACTGTCGGGTGTCAAAAAAGGTGAGGAATTTCTTGGGCGGTTGAATGACTATCAGATTCTGAAGAAAGCTGGCACCTTGTGTAGTTATTACGTTTATTCCCTGCCTTTCTTCTCTACGAAACGTAATACCATGATATATGAATTAAGCCGCGCTGTTAAAGTTAACTACATTTATAAACTACATACTGTTATACTGCTGCATCTTGTTTCATCTCTGGATGCAGTCAGTAGGTACGTTTACATTTGCACCATTAATTAAGGTGTTAATTCGAGTGCGCACTAATGTAAGTTGAGAGTCATTGAGAATAACTGGATACCGACACTCCTAAAATGAGCAAGACAAAGAAGGTGATATCTATAATTCGCACCTTCAACAGGCGCCATTTAATACGAGTTTGGTCGGTTTCGACGCTGGTTTTCTGAGGCATAAAAGCTACTGCGTAGATTATTCGGTTCGTCATGCAGAAAGATGAAAATTACTAGGAATCCGAACCAGTAAATCCGGTCCTCAGCCAAAATTCAAACAGTGGTAAAAGAAAATACAAAATTATCCCTTTGTGCACCGTAAGGGAATATGGGGGAGTAGAAGAATAGATCCATTCATTCCTAACCCCAGCACTACATAGAGCTGACTGGCCAGTTTCATGCCCCGGCTGCTTTACCACAGGGGAAGAACCCATATATACCCACTGAATAGGAGGATGGGTGGATCCTAGGGCCGGTGTGGACGATGAGGAGAAAAGAAAGTCTATTTCCCTACCGGAATCGAAACACGATTCCTCGGTTGCCGGCCCATGGCCTAGTCACATAATACAGACCACGCCACCGTAGATACGCACCGACTATTCTGAAAAGGTCCAAATACAGGTTTCATCAATTGTTCGGTTGCGCAGTCCTACCTTGTTGCTTTCAGCAAATGTGTGCAGTTTTTTATGACATTAAGTGTCAATTGTGAGTACATAGCTGGGTGCTGTATTGTGTTCCCAGCTGAAGCCTTCGCACTGGCTGCATCAAGCTGCAGACAGTGTCGCTACTGAATCCAATGCCCCTTACAGTTTGTTGAATCACAAAATTTACAGTTTCGAAACCAAAACCAATGCTGTATAAACAACAACGATACTTCAAGGACCACTTCTCGTTAATTCCTTATACTGACTTGTAGAAGCAACAGACACCTGCACTCAAACCGAATACATGCACTTCTTCTTCTTCTTCTTCTTCTTCTTCTTCTTCTTTAGGCGCTACAACTTCAGTCTTTGAATGTTTTGGCCTTCTCAACATAAGATTTCCACTCATTATGATCCTGGAAGCAGCTAATCCAATTCTTTACTTTTAAATTTCTTCACGTCATTTCTTATGTCAATTCCCATCCGTTCTTTGGTCTCCCTTGTGGTCGTATTGACATCGGTAGAATACATGCACTGGTCGGTGTAATTGTGGAAACAGCAACAATGAATTACAATGACACTGAACAACACACTAACCATATGTAGGCCAAGATGCTCAACAACCTCCATCGCAAAGGGTCTTCCTTGGATAGCCGATGCAATTCCACAACCTTATTTGCGTAACCCGACGGTTCATTACCGTTTTCACAACAGCCCGCCAATGGACACTATCCTGAGCGAGGTATAAACCAGTCCCCACTCTCATACCTTGTACTGTAATACCCTCATAGTGAGTTGCAACAAAGTCGTGCACATGCATTCTTCATACCCTGAAGATCTCACCGCCCTCGATTGGAATACCCTCGTAACGGCTGAAGTTCCTTATTACATCAGTATTCTGTTCCTCAATCCACTTTACTCCCTTAAAGTAAAAGAGACCCTAAAAAACGTAGCCAATTTACAGCTATTTTAATGCTAAAACTATGATAGGACAAGGGAAGATAAAGGTTCCGAACCGAATGGCAGCGCATGTGACAAAGTCTCGTGGGGTCATTTCGTGACAGGAGTTTCTATTCTCAGCCATTAGTCCAGATAAAATAGCTGCGTCCTCAAGAAGAACGGTGGGTGTGGCTGATGGGACAACAAAATTACAGTTCTTTTCCCCGCAAGGGAGTGCAATAGTCTGTCCTGAAAAAGCCACGATCGCTCGACCTGCTGCTAGAATCATCGCATTGCAAAATGTTGCAATAACACGATTTGCCACTTAAATGTCAGCTTAGTAAGCCTGAGGAATATACAAGACCAGGGAAGGCAAAAACATAAACGTACAGTACATGCCAAGCAAGTAATACAAATTCTGGAAACGTTCCCTCCAGTAACAGGCTTTGAAACTCTCAGTTTATTTCCGGATTTAATATATGAAACCATATTTATTCCGCTTCTCCAATTTGTAAGTCTTCAAATAAACGAAGAAAGCTCTACTCAAAGTAAACTAATATTATCCCATTTTAAAATAGAGTTCAGATGAATTTTCGGAACTTGCAAAACTAATTTAAAGTGACAATGTGTCCTCCACTTAAGTACAAATGTTTCCGAAATAATAAAAAAAAAGTTTTTTTGTACATAATGACGCTGACATTAAGATCATATAGTATGGATACCAAATAAATATGAGTACGTTACCTTGCTGTAATGATACCCGCGGAAGAAACCCGAATTACACGGAAAAAAAACATGTCCTAGTACCACTCTGTCCACTATTAATTCCACAATGACTGGCCTGGAAACGAGCTCTGGCCTCCGCAACGAGGACGGCGATTTACCGCCTGAACTGTACTTTTGTTGTTACTTTCAATTCTTCACTCGACTGTGTGATCGTTCATCGGAGATACAGAGATTACCGTTACACAGATTAATAACACATTGAAACACCACACTGTACGTGGTCAGATAATACAGTTGCTAAGTTTCTTTACAAACCCATTATACGCAAATATATTTAGAATAAACAGTGCAAATGAAAATATACACAGAACAATAGCAACCCTTGCTGACCTTCAAACAAGGCAGGGTTTTTGGTGCACTAATAAAAACCAAAATGAATAAATTTGATCAATTTTTAGCGGAGAAACATGATACCAAATTTCAACAAAATCAGTTGAATTCTTCCTAACTTGAAATATGTGGCTGGACGGATACGACCTTTAGTTTATGATCTCTACCACTGTACGAAGAACACTGTGTATGTAGCGTGAAGTAGTATTACATTCATAGACGAATAACAGACTGAGAAACTGAAGCTACAATGCTGTACTGCATCTCAGACTGGACGCCTCCGTATAGCACTTTAAGCACTGTGCCCGGCAAAAACTTCGAATCTTAATACGATAAACGCAGACATACTGAAGAACTCGCCGACATAATCTAGGAAGTTCTTGTTTCTATTTTTGCTAATAAGGCCCGTATGTAGAGATCTCTACATCACGTGCGCGTGCATGCTTGTAGTAAGATCTTAAATTCCCCTAAGACAACCTGAAGATGGCCAGTACAGGCCGAAACATGTAGTTGTCCATTATATAGTCATTAAATACACCTAATGTGACACAGTTGTGTTTTACTACATACAATTTTCCAATGTCACATAAGCTTCTAGTTGAGAGTAAGACCGAGTTTTAAATTGTACGGAGTTACAATGTTAAACGCCTAACCATTTAAAGGGAAATTTAGATGAACGACTGCTGATAAAGTTGCATAAGAAATCAAGTTGTCCCCACGATTCGCTTAAGGATGGCACCATAAATACGCATGGGAAGTGGAGTACAGTTCCTCGCATTCCTAAACTACGTTGCGCGGCCTGGCCACCTGCTGTCCCTCTTACCTCATCTTGATTGATTTGATCACCCTAACAATATCTGGCAACGAGGAAAAATTATGAAGCCCCTCCATGTGTAATTTTCCTCACACTCAAATTACTCTCGTTTCACAGTGTAAGCTCTCTCATGTGCATCATGCTTTCAAACACAGAGGAGACAGGCTGCACGTTGTTATTCAAAATATAATGAAAATTTTAATATATACAATATCACGTTACATATTTCAGCTCATAACGTCAAAACTACACCATCTCCATGAACATTGTAGCCTATGAATTTTCACAGAAAAGAAGAGCGCTCTCATGGTTAGATGCAGCAGGTCAGCAAGTAACACCTGGGTCTCCTGTGCTCGCACATTTTTGTTGTCGCAACTGAAGCACAGGACCAGTTTATTTATGGCAGCTCTTCGTGTGGGATCAGCGCACAGCAATGCAGCAAGCGGAGCGCCGGAATATCGAAGATCGTTCCATTTTAGATCTAAAACAGTCAGACGAATTGAACGAACAGATACTATCGATAAAGGCAACTCTGCACCCAGGTTGACACCTTCATGCCCTGTGCCAGCTGCATGCAAATGCGACCGTCCACATTTCATTCATAGTGAAGAGCTGAACATTTTTAATAAACCGGCATTGCTTCATTCAAAACTGGAGTCATACAACTACATACTTAACATTCAATAGGTCCGTGCATCGCTAATATATTCGCAGAGTACAACCAACAGGATGCAACGTTTCACGATTTATTTATTTCTGTAAGACGCTCTACATGTTTCAGACGGTTTTCCGTTCATCATCAGGAGCTCAAAACTGCACATACAGCGTCAGGTATTTGTCAGACCAATGCTGCTACCTGCCGTTAGCCTGGCCAGGCTAGCAGCAGGTAGCAGCATTGGTCTGACAAATACCTGACACTGTATGTGTAGTTTTGAGCTCCTGATGATGGACGGAAAACCGTCTGAAACATGTGGAGCGTCTTACAGAAATAAATAAATTGTGAAACGTTGCATCTTGTTCATTGTACTCTGCGAAAAACTACATATCTTGGAGGAAATAAATAAAACACGTTCGTGAAGGTTTAGGTCCTCACTGCGGTGACTCTGCAGATTACTTCCTTCTGAGACGTGACGCTGTGTAGTCTGGTAGGTAGTTGCCAAATTTAGGAGTAACCAGTAATTTCCAAAGAACTTCGTCCAGTTTCACTGTCCCACAACACGTGCTGAGTAAATGTCACATTTACCGAACAGTGTCTTGGCGTCTTGCATTCTTATTCCTGCTATTCCTCCCCTCCCCCACCTCTGCAACGAATATAAGGCTACGTGCCAGAGGTGACCGTGACCTGACGGACTACGAGGGTATTTGCACCATATACGAGAAAACTTTGCACTCTATTCTTGAGGTTCTTCCTACAGCACGTCGTCTCTGTTGGTCGGTATAACGCATGTAATGAGCTTAGTTTGTGACTAAGTCACATTGCGTAGATACGTCAGCACGGCTAGTTATGTACAGTATACAGTGTGGCGCAAAAGGCACTTGGCACTAGGGGGAACATTTATGCAGAGTAGCGTCATGTGACGTTTGGGCCACCCGCTATACAGCTACTGTTTCTATCAATATATCTAACCCTCTCCTCACCACTTGGTCTTAAATAACATCGTTGTCTGTTTATCGGGGCGAGGAACCAAATTTCACATTTACACAAAACAAAGAATAACATTATAAATGTGTTGAATATTCACGCTTTCAGACAGGTAATGCACAAGCATACGGTTGTCAAATAAACATTAGGAAGATTTCCGCAAGTTTAACCCACTCTGCTTTCAATTCTCCGTGAACGCAGCAATGAAGTATCACAATTTATTAACCAACACACATGCACCGCACTGTGCACACTAAATCACATATTGGTTACCGCTCCGACGCGAATCGGTGGCAGATACCGAAACGCGTCACAGCGGCAACCAATATGTGTTTTAGTGTGCACAGTGTGTTGCAAGAGTGTTGGTTAATCAATGGTGATGCGAACATGATGCACGTTGCGCATTGCATTAATATAGCAATAGTGAAGTGTTACTTTCCGTGTCAAATAACGATCGGACAACGAAGCACTCTGCATCAAACTGTGTGTTTAGATCCCAGTGCTCTTTTCAACTAAACACAAAAAATAAACAATTAATGGGAATCTGTGTCTGTCAGTTTGTGCGTCAAAAAAAGGAAAAAAAACTCACAGCCGTTCGAAAACTCTGTGTTGGTGGTCTGCACCAAAATCTGCCGAGCAAAAACTAATTCGCGCCGTCACTAGCATAAACCACACACACTTCATAAAACTTAATCAAAATTTGAATTGTTTGTCATACAACGCTCTTTGTCTCTTATAGGAAATGACGACACGTAACCTTAAAACTGGCCTCGAACGTTGTCTATCACACAGACGTACTTCCAATTGATACCTCAATGATATTATCGTTCAAGCGTCCTTGCTAAACAGCCTGTGGACAAAAAGCGTTAAATAAGACATCCTGTATGGAGGGATAAGCTTTCAAAACCGGATACAATTTCCTCTGGGATACCACACATCCGTTTCCCTCAGCTGCATCATATTACACGACGCCTCCATTGAGGTGTCAACCCCCCTGTAACGTGTGTATAGACCAGGGATGTTTACTCATGCCAGTCGTTTCGTATATCTTACTTCCCCGCAGCCAGCAGAAGCCTACTTGCTCCGAAGAGTTCTTTTCTCCCTATCAGATGCATTTCTTCTGCCTTGACAAAATGTAACCATAGTAACAATGGATGTCATGAAAGTATCAGGCCCCCGTATCCAAACATATCTCTGTATTTTGTACAGTACACAGTGAAGATGCACTGCTGACTCGACTAACAGATGTTCTGTTGTACTGTACTCTAACCGGTCGTTAGACATCGCAATCAAAGCGAACAGTAACATAGGTCTTGCGCCCCAGCCAAGTTGTTGTTTCCATTAACTGTACCCAGCAGAATTATTTTTAAAAGCACACAGACGCTCAACTGCTCAAAAAATTATCCTTCTTTTATGGAATCGGAAAGCTCAAAACCACATTAACAAAAACCCGCCACTGGAATCCATTCTGAGCCAACTGAATCAAACCCACACCGCCCAAACCTGTTTTTTTTTTTAAGATCCATTTTAATTCAATCTTTCCAACGCTTAGGTCTCAACTTAAGGTTCACGAACAACATTCTGTATGCATGAGAACTGCGCTCTTCTGGGTTATTAAGCGGCGAGTAACGGTAATTTCTTACCGACGTTTCGGGACAACTTACCGGTCCCCAGGATCTTTTTTATTCTTGAACCCTGAGGGTTGGACCGATAGGCTCTCCCGAAACGTCGGTCAGAAACTGCCGCAACTCGACACGTAATAACCCAGAAGAGCGCAGTTCTCATCTTCGCAGCGCAAACCTGAAATCACACATTCTGTACGAATATTTATTCGTCATTAGATGCGTGTTACGGCACACCTGCCCATCCCATTTTCTTGATTCATTTGTTTTCACTCCAAAATATCACCTCCACCAACTGCATACTTTTCGACGCTACTGGTATGTGTACTTTTTTCAAGTTCCATGTTGGGGGTAAAAGCATTTTCTAGTCAGCCGACAGAGATCTGCTCATTCATTCTGTATCTCAGAATCACGGACGGTAGCATCTAGGGGCCAGTTCTTCCATAATGAATGCGTTGCTCACAGCACATAGACAAAAGCACATTCCCTGCAACAAGACACGGCGTACGACCAACTTTGAATTATTAATGCACAATAACAGGTATTTGTGTGTGACATGTAGCATAACCCACGCGGCTTAATTCGGGAGTGCCAACATAAGCAAAAAAGGTCAGAGTTCGAACTCCCACTGACACACTTGCGCTCTCTTAATACCGCCCCAAAAATACAACGTACAACTGGCCTGTCGCCACTAGCAATTACTACCGATGTAATAAAACTTCACACACACACACACACACACACACACACACAGGAGTCCTTGGATGAGGATCAGTCGAGGAACACCGAACAAACGGCACAGAAATAAATCATCACAACGGGATTCGAACCACCTATTGTTTTATCTTTTAAACAGCGTGACCACTGATGTCGATACAAAAATTACTGAGTGCGGCATGTGTGTGAACTTAATTAAAAACTTTAATTAATCTGAGGTTGTTTGGAACTTCAGGGCAATCAAAATTAAACTACATGGTAATTAAATTTTAAAACTTATGTGGAGTACAATGCACAGGACATTTAGCACGAAGTATTAATTAATATTTTCATACTTGCTCGTCAATGTTTACACATACGTGCTTGCGTTTAGATGCCTTGTAAGTGCTAGTACACTAGCACTTACCATCAAAAGGCTTGGATATCAAAATTAATCTAGTGCCATCACACTAACACGCATCAAACGGCTTGGACATTTAAGTGCATCGTAATTGTTAGTACACTACCACCTACTATTGTGGGCCGGGTAGCTCAGTCGGTATAGCGAATGGCTACGGGATGGACGGTTCGGGGATTGAATCCCGGTGGGGGCGAGATTTTCCGCACCTGTCCAAAACGGCCCTGGGACCCATCCAGCCTCCTGTACAATGGGTACCGGGTCTTTCCCGGGGATAAAGAGCGGTCGGGGCGTGATGCTGACCCCTCACCCCTTCTAGTGCCGTGGTCCAGAAAGAGCAGACCTATACCTCTACTTCCCCTACTGGCCGTACGGCCTGTACAGAGCCTCAGTACCTGAACAAGGGTGAACTTTACATTTTTTTACCACCTATTATTAACAGGCTGGTACATTTCCAACGAAATAAAGCTGAGTCACACTTTGCCCTCGCTGTATTACAGATTTTAGACATTTCCCTTACAGAAATATCGGAAGTGAGGCCGGCTTGGCCACGTCACCGACTGCTATGTTATGGAACAAACGTTCATTAACAGTTTATATGCCATACAGTGAGAGACCTAACAGTTTATTTAGCAACTATGGAATTGGAGTGCTGAAGAACGTGGCTAGACCTAAGAAGTAGAAAGTAGGAGGAGGATGGAGAAAATTGCGTAAACAGGGAATTTATGGTTGTCAGTTCTCATTGCAAATTATTTAAGGGATAAAATCAAACGAGATGAGACAGGCGGAGCGTATGGCAAGTATGGGAGATAGGAAAGATTTTGGTGGGAAATCTAGAGGAAGCAGACCACTGAGAAAAACTAGACATAGATGGGAAGATAATGGCACGAACTGGATCAGTCTACCTCAGAACAGGGACAGGTAGCTTTATTTTGTTAACACGGTAATGACTCTTCGCGTTTCATGTAATGGGGACAATTTTTTTGACTAGCTGTATTCTGCTGCATGTACTCAGAAAATTAGCTAGATGTAGGGCAAAAGGCCTAGTAGGTCTTATGCAGTGATACACCATTAAAGTTATTACTTGAAAGTTTATTTAGCGTCTGAATGTAAAATTGTTGTTTGTATGAAGAAAATTAACGGTACTGTATTTTCCGCGCCCCATCTAGGGATCGCATAATCTTGAAGGTGGTGGTGGCGCTTGTGTGGTCTAATGAGTCATGGAGCTATGCTGGCGGTAGCGTAGCTACTGGTAGGGCCTCCCATGCCAGACTGGTCCGTGATGAAGACCTAGACTATGAAGCAATCCAATCGGTCCTCCAGGATTGCTGGGGGTTTAACCCAAGGCTGACAACCTGCTCCGGAAAAAAGATATTGTTGCGAAATCTAAAGAAGCAATGGCCCGACTGTCCGAAATATGGCGACCTACGAAAGGATTTAAGGACCTGAGAATTGACTCGTGATGGAAAATGCCAGGAAGTTGGGGGAGAGAAATTGGAGGAACGCTGCAAGGAATAGGGACAGCTGGCAGAAATTTCTGAAGAAGGCCTGGCCCAAAAGGGGCTGTTGTGCCAATGATGAGGATGATATGTTTTCCGCGCATCTTCAGCTTACTGTCGTCTGTATTTTAAGAAATAGCAATACTGTAAGCATGTCAGAATGTATGTGTGTCTTGCTGTCACCCTACAACAGCCGAACGGTATATGTCAACACATGAACGCCAGACACACACTATGATTGATATGCAGCTCTGAGGGTGACAGCTAAGTCACTTGTCATGAAACTGCTTGCATGCTTCCACATGTTCAACCAATTTTGCAAACAGCGCAATTCTGTAGAGTACAAAAGTAGTCATGATCTCTACCACAACAACCATCACCACCACGACAACCCAACATAATAATAATAATAAACTGCTGTTTCAATACATGCCACATTTAGATCCTCCGCATGCATTACATTTGCAAAAGGTGTATTTAACGTGTGGAAAACATTATTCTGTATTCCAAGACTTAGTTTTGTTTACGGATTCGAATGATTATATGGGGCATTTCCTTAAATCTATGTAAGATAATCAGGGATAGTTAAGAATGTCTGATGTAGTTGTACATATCGTTACCGAATGGCAGACTCGAGAGAGATCTCGGCGCGGCTACAGGTCCTAACTTTGAGCTTAGTGATGTTTTGTTGCTGGGCGCAATTAGCAGTTCGATAAAGAAAAGAGGATTAGGGTACAGTTTGGTTAGGTACTGGCTAGAGTCAACGGGTTTATAAGGTCTTCACGTGGATACAAGTATGTAGCCACCGGCAACACGACAGCGTGTAGCCTACGTGTTTAACCTTTTGGCGCCGGAATTATTTTTTTTTAATTTTAGCACACCCTGTATATAAAATGTGAATAATACAGGAACCAAATACGTTAGAATTATGAAACAAACTGCATTTTGAAGAGAAAA
>Ga0123352_10017259_pt1 | contig 11510 bp, 7 predicted proteins | sample TergutLab28metaG_FD_89700 | JGI IMG/M metagenome (GOLD analysis project Ga0123352, IMG submission 89700) | Labiotermes labralis P1 segment gut microbial communities from Petit-Saut dam, French Guiana - Lab288 P1 | ecosystem: Host-associated > Arthropoda: Insects > Digestive system > Gut ...
CGGACGCTTGTGAGTGCGGTAATGAACCTTCGGGTTCCGTGAAATGCGGGGAATTTCTTGACTAGCTGCAAATCAGTTAGCTTCTCAAGAAGGACTCTGCACCATGGAGTAAGTAAGTAAGTAGGAACAAAACGCCAACAGATTAAACCCTCTAAATTCGCACATGCCTCTCTTCGTAGGCTGGTCATAAATGCCGTTAGTGCGAAATTTGGAATACCATCAGTGAAACTGAGACTGGTCTGGTTTTTGTGGGGAATGCCATAACTGTCACCACTGGGTGAAGCAGGTGACATCCGAGAGGGGGCGCACAAAATATAAACTGTTTCCCTTCCTCATGCTGAGGTATAGTCTGACTGGGATTCTAACTCAATCATTGTTCGGCAACAGGTATCTGGTTCACGAGAATTCCATAGTTTAAGGGTTGAAATAGACAGCATGTTATGGACTGTGTTTTTACATGGGGCTAATTCTCATCAGAATCTCAAGGAAATGAAGGCTCCACCGGACACGTAGGGTATGTGTGAAGGCCACGTGATGCGTACATCTGGTCTAAGTGAAAACTATATTCAGTGTTTTTTCACAAACAACAGAAGATAAAGTGTGAGTAGAAAGATCCAGTACTGACCTTTCAGTTCTGTAACTACTAGAATGCTGTTAGCTACTGGCAGATTTTCGCAACTTCTCGTGTACAAGGAAGAGGGTGGAACCAGTCAACTTCTTGTCGCTTGGTCCTCGTTTGGACACTTGTGTCGGCTGTCTACAGTTAGTGCTGCAAAGCGTTTGGACACTTGTGTCGGCTGTCTACAGTTAGTGCTGCAAAGCGTTTGGACACTTGTGTCGGCTGTCTACAGTTAGTGCTGCAAAGCGTTTGGTCCAAAGCCCCTGTCACTCAAGGACGCTGAATATTTCGGCCGAAGCAGAACCAATTCACATTTCGCCTTCACATGTGCAAACCTGAGTTTACTAGCACCACATTTCCGATTATTCCAGAGACGCCTAAAGGGCGAGCCAGCCGGGCAGCTGCCCGGGGCGCCGGCCTATAAGGGACGCTAAGACGTAACTGGAATAATCGGAAATGTGGTGCTGGTAAACTTAGGACTCTCGGAAACTGTCCGAAACTTGAGCACGCGCATTAAAAAATGTACGCCGGCCCTGTCCTAGGCCGAAAAAGTTTATAGAATATCGGATTTAAGTGGCGCCATATTATTAGCTTGCCCAGGGCGACAATATCTATCAGGCCGGCCCTGGTGTCAAAAATATGACAAGAGAGTAGACCACACTGTGTCAGAAAGCTCAGTGTTAGCACAAGAACAGTACCTGAAGAGACATCACAGAGTGTGTGCTGAGCCGTGCACGGACAAGGGAAACAGCAGACAGTGCACACTGGTATGTGCATGTGGCAGAATTAGGGAAACAATCGTTGTGTTGCTCTTACCGCGCATATTCCTATAATTAAAATACCGCTTGGTACGTAATATAATACTAAATAATGTACGTCAGCACAACTACTTTATTACTCAAGGTACTTACATAGGCAACATGTTTCGACTATAGATTAGTCATCTTCAGGACTATTTTTGTCATTTGAATCACAAGAAGCTATGCACACTTTGGGATCCTATCGTGTTTACATCCATGGAATACATCAAATTAAATCATTTGTCTCAAAGGGTGTGACGTGTAAATTGTGTTTACAACAGTGGGATACATAAAATTGGATCATTTGTCTCGTAAAATGTGTTATACAAATTGTGTAATAAAATGTTAAAATATATAAACTTCTTAAAATGGTATATAGCTGTTCACCATTTTACAAATGTAAGTCCCGTTACTGTCTGGTTGTTTTTGGAGCTATGGGATACTATATAATTACTGGTGACTTCGGAGTACGTCTTTTGTTGTGCTCAGTAGGAGTGGGCGTGTTATCATATGATGTCGCAAGATGAAATTGTCTTGTGGAATTGTTGATAGTAGCTGCAGCGAACCTTACCATACAATACTATCAATAATTCCACAAGACAATTTCATCTTGCGACATCATATGATAACACGCCCAAAAGAGAGTGCTGGTGTATGGCTGTCTTTACCCACTACTTCGCAACTGATCACTTCGAGGGTGCCATGTTAGCTACTCAGAAAACTCCCTGATGATGTCAGTATGACGTGCCGAAACATGTAGCAGACTTACTGACGTCTGATGTGTATATTTTGGTTGTGTACATTAAATTCTATGCAATTTACGGTACATACAGCATTACAATATTAAAATGGGTAGCACACATTTTTCATTTCGTGATATGACCAACAAATGCCAGCACGATAGTAGCATCAACATACAGATTTTATATACGGTCACCATACAGACTGACTTCATGAGAACTGTAGCAACAAAATTATTTTTGCTCATTTTATTGTAAATAGGACAATTTTAATGTTTTAAAGATTTTATAGCATTGAGATGTTAACGACTGTAATACGAAAAGCCAGTCCCATTACAGGCCCGAGGTGCCCAGAGGGTTCCAGAAAGTTAAGGTTCCCAGATTACGTGACAATGGCCTAGAATGGTGGTAAGGTTGTCAGCCTTACGCACCGGCAGCTTTTACGCCCAGAAAATACTCCTGGTACTCATTTTTGTTAGAGGCTGAGTCGACCTCAGGGCCACAGTGCGAGTGTCAATAAAAAATTCCAATGACACCATCTGTAATCGAACCAGCGACCTTCCGATTTGTAGCGCAACACCCTAACGACTCTGCTACCGCGGTCCCCGACTATAATATGAGAACTTGCATAAACCTATGTGAAACATCTTAGTTGTAAATTGTATTACCAACAGCTGCATTTTAAATATTTGTGTAACTTGGCAAGCTATTGATTACAGGCTCTCTAAGGATGACACGATAGTGTCGAAACATGTAGCAGTGTGATAATTTGTGAAATAATTGTGCATTTGTTGGTCATAGTACAAAATAACAAGATATACAAGGCACATGTATTAAAATAGCGATTAGCACATAGTTTGAATATCACAACCCTGTAATTTTATGTTTATTAATTTTACGTATATTAAAATATTAATATTTCAATCATTCCTGTGAGGGCTTGGCGTGTTAGACTTGTATTGCTTTGTTCTGAAAGACTTCCTGAGGATGGCACCCTCGTACGGAAACATGAAGCAGATTAATACTTGTCATACATTGTATTTTATGAAGTGAGTTTCTTGGCTCAGGTACCAATAAGCAGTAGTAGAAACAAGTCTGAACTCAACAAGTGCAAACCGACAGAACTTTCCATAATCATAAAACGGACATTATAATCCGTGATAATGAAAAAGGAACATGCATGTTAATAGATGTGGCAATTTGAGGAGACAGAAATGTGACCAAAAAAGAAGCGTAGAAGATAGCAAAATATAAGGACCTTACAACAGAATCACAGCGCATGTGGAATGTGAAAGTAAAAGTTGTACCAGAAATCAGGGGCGACAGGGATCATCCCAGAATCACTCAGACAATGCCTGAGCAACGTAGCGGGAAAGCGCGAAATTGAGGAACTACAGACAACAGCTATATTGGGCACTGCACACGTACAGCGGGAAGCGCTGAAGTAAAGGTACAGTTCACCCTATAACAGGCTACAGGGGGACTAGAGGTATAGCTCTACTGTTTCCTTAACCTCGGCGGTAGATGGGGTGGGTGGTCAACGCCACGACCCGGCCGCTTTACCCCCGGGAAAGTCCTGGGTGGCCCCCAGGGCCGGTCTGAAAGGGTGCGGAAAATTTTCCCCCACCGGGATTCGATCCCCAGACCGTCGAACTCCTAACAGGTCGCTATACCGACTGAACTATCCCGGCCGTCACTAATGTACAAGTACTAAAGATAATTACCACGCGAAATAACATTACATGTCCAAGAAATTGTAAATACAGAACAGCTGCGACACAATTCCCAAGAATCAAGGTTTGTTTCAGGCATATAATGGTAAATAATACCCTGCCTAAAGGTAATAATAATAATAATAACTCATCGTTAACTTCTTTAATAATGGTTTGGAGCCACATCATTTCCATCGGTTGGTGACAGCAGCAGACGCCGTGCGCTTTGCACTGCTCTATCGTGCGCCCCTTATTTTCTCTTCCTGCCAATTTACACACACACACACACACTTCATTACAGCCCCTCCCACCCCTACACCCTCCCTCCTCCCCTCCACCTTCAGATGACTCGGCTGACCTGCTAGCTCGCTCTGCCACACGTGATGTCTTTATGCAGTCAGTATCTTCGCCGCCAAAGTTCGCATGTCAGGCGTGTGCCTGTGTAGCAGCTGGTAGGTTATGTGTGTTCGACACTGATGGCTTAGATGCTCTGGTTGTTGTGCAAGTGCAAATGGATTCCAACTTACGGGTGAGCTTTCTAGTTTGTGGTAGTGACTTGATGGTGTGGTACGCACATGTACGCAGGACGCACGACATGTGCCTGTCAACGATGTGTTAACGAAGAGAAAACAGTTGTGGCCTCCGTGCTGTCTGGGAATGTGCTGTTCTTTTTCCCAGTCTGGAAGACTCTCGTCCGCCTGACGACACAGACATTTTAAAAATTCTGGCCTTCACGGAACGGTAAGACCATGCTTCATTTCGCTTGTGTTAATTGGGGTGTGTGTGTGGTTAGCGTAGCCAGCTAGTGCCTCCGCTGTGGCCGGACGATCCTGGGTTGGGTTCCTGGTAAGAGCAAGAGATTTTGCCCCTCTCCACTAGGCCACCTATTAAATCGGTAACTGGGGCTCTGTCCCCAGGGATAAAGCGGCCGGGGCCTGAAGGTAAAGACATTCATGTAATGGGGTTAAGAATGAGTGCGGAAAGTCGCAAAAAATAAGGATGGACTGAACCCCGAAACCTGTAGTTACTCTGTAAGTTACCCGCACTTTCCACTTCGCAGTTCATCTCGTCGCATTGTTACACAGACCGTTTAGCGCTGTGTTCTCCGCTAATACTTCAGGTTTTCTCGATCTTCTTCAGACTGTCTTCATAGAAAGGAGTCCTTGAGAAGCACAGCACATACTGCACCGTAGACGTCATACCGCGTCTCTTACGACATCCATTGTTCGTTGTGTTCACAACACTCCGGCATTCAGCCGCATTCTGTGCCGTACGAACTCAGTCTGCCTGTTCACACCGCACGCGTGCACAGTGCGGCTCATTGCTGTCCCCTGCTCTGCACCCATCTCCCTTTCAATGTTAGCTGTGAAATTTTCCCGTTTCAAGATGCGCGGACAGTTTGTTCAAGCACGTCAGTCCGTCGTGAGACGTCTGCATGCTTATGGCTGTCACTGGTTCAGACCCTGAGCCACTTCAGTCCGAAATTTATTTCCTCTATTTAATCCAAAATATGCAGATGACCATTTGGAAGATCTAAACCTAGATGGTAAGAATAGAGTGTGCAGGCGTGGACTAGTTTCGTCTGGCTCAGATAGCGAGCTTTTGTGAACACGGACATGAACTTTCTCGTTCCGAAAAAGGGGAAAATTTCGTAACCAGTGGGTGACTCAGCTTGTTGAAAAGGACTGTGCTGCATGTAGTGCAGTTAATGTTGTGAATCGTGTTGCTTAGCTCGTTGCTGAGGAGGGTGTTCGAGAAAAGGGTGTTGAGGAGCCCTTTTGGGCCTAAGAGGGACGAGGTAACAGGGGAATGGATAAAACTACGTAACAAAGAGCACAGTGATCTGTACTGTTCACCAAGTATTATTCAGGTGATCAAATCGAGAAGAATGAGATGGGCGGGGTATGTAGCGCGTATGGGGGAGGAGAGGCGTATACAAGGTTTTGGTGGGCAAACCGGAGGGCTTAGATGGGAGGGCAATATTAAAATAGATCTACAGGTAGTGGTATGTGGTGGCAAGGACTGGTTCCATAAAATAAGGGGAATTTCTTGCCTAGCTGAGAACTGATTAAGCTTCTCAAGAACGACTTTGCTGCGTGGAGTGAGCCAGTAAGTAAGTAAGTAAGTAAGTAAGTAAGTAAGTAAATAAGTCGCTTAGCTCCTTTAAATACCCTTCTGCCAACAAAAATTTTGGACTGAATTGTGTCTGCCTTTCTTGCCGAACTGTATGAAGGGGAAAAAAGAGGAAACTGAAGCAAAAAATTTGAATTAGAACTAACAGGACCTATGTAAACCTTTTCTGTCATTGTTCAATTACCCGCACTTCCCTAAATAATAATAGATAATAAATAATTTACGTGGCGTACAATTTTGTAACTGAAGAACTCACACAGACTGTCACGAGGGGAATTGGTCACCCAGCGATTGTTATGGCAGCACTGCTGCAGTAGAATTTTGGTGACTACAGGTTCAAAGATGATGTGGCGGTGGAAAAAACCTGAGACACGATGGCCGTTACACAGGACACAGACTTGTAGGGACAGCGGTTATAAAGTTGCATCCCACGACCGTGTTATGACATGCTCTGTGTGGCAGCGGATGGAATAACAGCTCGATCAAATATGGAGTGTTCTTATTAGATTTGGAACTAAAGAACCCAAAATTATTCAGACTTTATCGTGTACAAGCTTGCAAAGAAAATAGTAAAATACCATATGTGTACACTGGAGGACTTTAGTAGAACCTTATCTGTTTACAGGGTTATTTGTGACGTGTTTTGGCGTATGCTTGGCCTCCGTGGATTACGTTTATGTAACATACTGGCACTTACTGTTGGCTTTATATTACTGTCATACAGGCGCTAACGTTGGGATACGCCTGGTGTATCAAGTCTTAACGATCAGGCAATACATTTGGTAGCCAGAAGTGTGTGTTGGTGGAGAGCAGTGCCAACTGGCAGAGTGACTGGTACAGTAACCACGTGTCACCTTATGACGTTGTGCTAAGATAAATGTAGATAAACTGTTGGATCGTTGTTGAAAATTCCCTAATTGCTACCTGATTATTCGTGTATAGTTTACATTTTACACTACTTCGTTAGTGTGCTTCCATTATACACTACTCGATTAGGGTATTTACATTGTACACTACTCCATTAGTTTATTTACACTGTACACTACTCCGTTAGTGTTTTTCCGCTACGCACTTCTCGATTAGTGTATTTTCACTCTATACTACTGCAGTAGTGTATTTTCACTTACACTACTCCGTTAGTGTATTTCCACTGTACACTACTCGATTAGTTTATTTACACTGTACGCTACTCCGTTAGTGTGTTTCCACTATACACTCGATTAGTGTATTTTCACTCTATAGTACGGCATTAGTGTAGTTCCATTTTATACTACTCGATTAGTGTATTTACACTTACATTCCTACGTTAGTGTGTTTCCACTATGCACTCCTCGATTAGTGTATTTTCACTCTATAGTACTGCATTAGTGTATTTCCACTGTATACTACTCGATTGGTGTGTTTACACTTACACTACTCTGTTAGCGTATTTCCACTACTCGATAGTGTATTTTCACTCGCTACTACTCGTTTAGTGTAATTACACTGTACACTCCTGAGTTAGTGTATTTCCACTATACACTACTCGTTTAGTGTATTTCCACTGTACACTCCCGCGTTAGTGTATTTCCACTATACACTACTCGTTTAGTGTATTTCCACTGTACACTTCTGCGTTAGTGTATTTCCGCTATACACTACTCGTTTAGTGTATTCCACTGTACGCTACTTGTTTAATGTATTCCCATTGTACACTACGCGATTTGTGTACTTTCACAATACTACCCGTTCAGTTTATTTCCACTGTACGCTACTCTGTTAGTGTATTTCCACTACACACTACTCCATTAGTGTATTTCCAGTCTGGTACATTATTTGCTCTTGGTCTGTATCAGTCTTGCAGCTTAAACAACCAACAAAGTAGAATTTGTTGACACAATGTGTTTTGAACGTGTATGCTCGGTATGCTTATCCATTTGATCGTACAAACCGCACTAACTGCACAAAACAGAACACTAACAACACTGATGTACGAGTGGTCGACGTTGCGTTATATTCTGGGTTCCACCAATTTTCCAGTTATCTGGAAACCACCTCAAAATTCTAGCTGCCTGGTCGAGGGGGGGGGGCGGGAGAGTTACGTTAAGCCGGCCCCAAACTGAGAACCCGCAGTTCTGCAGTGACCTGTGACCGTCGCTGCTGTCTGGCGCCCTCAGCTCGGTGGTTCTGCAGTGATGTTGTGATGCTAACGGTGGCACCACTGTACAAAATGTAGTCGTCATGGCGACCACGCGCCCAGGACTTAATTTGGAAAGAAGAAATGTTTAAAGCTAACACAGAGAAGAAGCGATACTTCGGTTAGGAGAGAAATCTAATGCCAGCTTCGGTTCCTGTGGTATTGTAAGCAGTGGCAGCGAAATACAGTTTAATAGGCTGATGTTTGTATCAAAAATGCATGTAATTTTCAGAATCCACTGTCAAGACGTACTGGACACGTAAGAATTTATCATAACGTAGTATTCTAGTGTTGAGCCACATGTAACTCGGTCGTAAGAATCTGTAGAATGTCCCACTGCCAATTACGTGCGATACAGATGTAAATACAGCAGTATTTCCCAGCGCTATATATGAATGTCCCAGCACAGGTCTCCGTATGTCGGAAATAATAATCCAAGGAACGTTTGGTACAGTTCCTTCGGTACCGGCAGATGTTTCCTTTCTGAACACGGAGGCCGATGTGTATTTTGTGTAGCCCTTCCAGGGCTGCGGGTGCCTAGTCGGCCATCCGGTGGTGCTTCGCCCGACGTAGACGTGCCGATTTCCCGTGAAAGCCGCTAACGTCATGCTTATTACTACTCAGCTTCAGATCCGGACTGTCTTAACCTTCGTCATTCCGCAAACGTACACAATCCGAAGTCTCCTCAACTGTCATCGCCACAGCAGCACTTTCACCAGCCCCAGCCTCACCCACACTGCAATACTCACTGCGCCTCACGTTCACCCTGAAGATGGGGACCGCAATGTATGTCGAAACGCAGCGCTGTTTCGAACGCACGGAGCCCAAGTTCCATTGTTACGTTAGTGTGGTTTACATGTAGGTCTATTTAATGTTTGAGACACGGACCTAGTCAGGATAGCTCAGTTGGTATAGTGACTGAGCTCATTTACCGGATGGACGATCGGGGAATAGAGGTTTCATTTCGTGAAAGGGCCAGAGTTTATGTCTACTGCACAGCGTCCACACGGGTCCTAGGGTCCATACTGTTGCCTGTCTGAAGCGTTCGGGGAGGAGGGGGGGGGGCTGTTCCTCAGGGTACAGAGACCAGGGTTTAAAGCCCATTTGTCGCGTCCATCTAAGAATGCGTGAGTGTGTACCTTCACGCCCCTGGCTGCCCCTGTGACAGGCTGGCTGCGTTTTGTGGCGTAGTCATGTTTGGCTGCAGGCCACAAGCCTGTACTCTCTTACGTTTGGCTGCAGGCCACAAGCCTGTATTCACTTACGTTTGGCTGCAGGCCACAAGGCTGTATTCACTTATGTTTGGCTGCAGGCCACAAGCCTTTATTCACTTACGTTTGGATGCAGGCCACAAGCCTGTATTCACTTACGTTTGGCTGCAGGCCACAAGGCTGTAATCACTTATGTTTGGCTGCAGGCCACAAGCCTGTATTCACTTACGTTTGGCTGCAGGACGCAAACCTGTATTCACTTATGTTTGGCTGCAGGCCACAATCCTGTATTCTCTTACGTTTGGCTGCAGGACGCAAGCCTGTATTCACTTACGTTTGGCTGCAGGCCACAAGCCTGTATTCACTTACGTTTGGCTGCAGGCCACAAGCCTGTATACTCGTACGTTTGGCTGCAGGCCACAAGCCTGTATTCACTTACGTTTGGCTGCAGGCCGCAAACCTGTATTCACTTACGTTTGGCTGCAGGCCGCAAACCTGTATTCACTCATGCACAGCTAGTCCAATTCATGCCCAGCGTGTGACAGAATACCCGCCATGTTGTACATGAGTCAGATGATATCACTTAATGTGTACCAACCAGTGCCGCGATTAGGAATGAGAGGAGCTATACATCCGCTCCACCTATATATCTTCACGTCCTGGAAAAGGAAAGCTTTACCTGTACTTTTTTTTACACTTACAGTAATTTTACAATTTGCAAACAATTAAAACAGCGACTGTCACTATTCTGAATGAAGGCATCACGATGTGCTTGAAAATCAATTAGTATTACACAAACGTACGTCAGCACAATTTATTTATTCTAGAGTAATGCTACATGTTTCGACTAGATGTTAGTCATCTTCAGGCTCCTATACAATTTCGTTACCAGATACTTTGTCCACTTTGGGAAATTACGAAATTGTATAGGGGCCTGAAGATGACTAACATTTAGTCGAAACATGTAGCCTTACTCTAGAATAAATAGATTGTGCTGACGTACGTTTGTGTAATACTAATCGACTGCCACTGTTTAGACCCGTTCAGTGTATCAAATAGAGACGTTCAAAGCGAATCCCGTTCGCAGCTGACACTCTTAGGTACTCTGAAAGCAAAGGATGACTTTCTGCCGTCATCCGATGGCAGTCTAAGGCCATTGCTGTGTCATGACATTCAGCTACGCCGTACTCTCGACACCAAATACTATTTAACTCAGCAAGTGTGACAGACATCACAAAAATGCAGAAGCGTTGTCTGAATTTGCCGACGTGTGAAATTGACACAACCACATGCGATTTTATGACGACATACAAGCAGAACAGCTGACGGAACTACGTCTTGCGGGCGTGTGGTTATGGACGGCTTATGGCGTCGTGGCTGACCGAACAGTGGCGTATTTGATACTTTTGTGCAACATGTCATTCAACTGTCACATGGTCTACCGACGGCGCAGCCCCAACTTCCGGTTAATGCGTCGGTTCGATTTCACTGGAGTAGTGTCCGACTCTTCTGATCTGACCGCGTTCAGACTCGCTACGGTATTGTGAGTGCGTGCATGAACATACAAACATACACATGCACGCACACACACACACACACACACACACATACAGGGCTGAACAAAACCATTCGTCATCTTTCGTCATCTGCCCCGTAACGAATGGAAAATCAGGGCCGAAGCTCAAACGATCTTAATATCTATTCCTTGATAATATTATCTGCTCTTTCGTTTGATTTATTGGCTATTAACTGACAGTTGAATCTGAAACTTGAACGATATTTATCCGACCAACATCGTTTGTCGCTTCCCGCCGCCAATATAGTGCGTGTGGGCGGACCACGCAAGGCCTACATTGTATACGATAAGCGTAAAAGAGACAGCGATATTTGTCACATAAAATAAATCCCCATTACCCCTGTTCACATGATGAAGTCAAACGGGTGAAGTAGGTCTGATTAGAGTCAAAGGTCGGAGCATTCTTAACCTGGACTCTAAATGGAGGTGAGTGGTCGTCTTCACCCCCCGGCCTCAGCCCAGAAGAACCCCCCCCCCAACCCGCGCCCCAGGAAATGGAGGCGGGGCGGGCCTTGGAGCCCTTTTGGGGGTTCTAAAGAGGCA
>Ga0123352_10017261_pt1 | contig 11510 bp, 6 predicted proteins | sample TergutLab28metaG_FD_89700 | JGI IMG/M metagenome (GOLD analysis project Ga0123352, IMG submission 89700) | Labiotermes labralis P1 segment gut microbial communities from Petit-Saut dam, French Guiana - Lab288 P1 | ecosystem: Host-associated > Arthropoda: Insects > Digestive system > Gut ...
GGAACATTTACTCCCTGATGATGATCCGGAAGGATTGAAACATGAAGGAGTGTTATATTAAAAAATTTTAATGGATTAGACGTACGTATTTTAATGTGTGTTTTATCAAGTAAATAAATAGTGCAATAAGTTGGTATTTGAAAAACATTGATAACATTGCACAGTAACAAAATGAAAACTATAGGCACTTGTTGAGCAATCAAGTTATAATGCAATGAAAGGATCAAGATGTATACATTATATATCTGCAGGTACATCAGGGGTCAAGATACCCTGAAACCGACGGATCACTACAAGAAATGTACATGATGTAAATGTGTATGTACTTCAGCAGTTAAGTTATAATGCAACGGAAGGTGTAATTTGAGACAAATCATCACAGAAATGTGTTCTTCAGCAGGCATAACAAAGCCTCAAAAATATGTGTAGGTTTGTGATGTACACACTAAACCAACATCCAGATGCTGGAATACATATTAAGTTCCTACTTCCATTAAACAAATGTTAACATAAGAAGTTAGGTTATACTTTCCACATGCTACACACACAGTATAAAAATGTCGGTTGCATGGATCCCAAACACAGAATGGACAGTCCCCAAACCACCATACTGTACATGCTTATGCATGTGAGGTGTATGATTCTTATCCAAACTCTTCCATAGAACAATGGGACAAAACCATGCCCCAACATGAACTGGAACAATGAGAAGCAGTCAAGAAATAAATAATAAGAAACTAAATAAAGAAATTAAGAACAGCACAACTTATATACCAAAAGCAGTGCCAGTGTTTACATCTGTCAGACGATGAATTGTTCATTATGTTTAATGTTCTGTTCAGCTGAACTGCTCCAGTACACTTTCAAAAGTTTACTGGGATGTAGCTTGACTACTCTATACTGTTCTTGGTGGATCAGCATGAATATTTTTACCCACAATTAACACAAAGATACTGAAGCAAATTTATTTATAATACACCTTACAAAATTTTGAAGAATATTCCCATGTCTATATGAATTTGAGAATGCATGACATGTGTGGATGAGCATAAAGACTAAGGAATGTAAGAGTACAAATACACAATGTCCTCATAGGTAGTTCCACAGGCTGATGAAAGCACAGACAGTCTCTAAAAATACTTGTCCCAGTTCAACACTTTTTAGGTATTAAAACATTTACACTATACCCTCTTCAGCACATGTTTATGTACAGGAGGCACTGTATTAAAATTAAAGGTATACTCAAACTAATAAGTGCAGGAAAAGTAACTTTTCCTGTAAAATATCTTGAACTTTATTAAAACAAGTGAATCAAACTTCTGTATAGACCAAAAAAAAACAAGCAGGTGTGCTGGACATAATTACCAAACCACAAACAGAATAAAATCCTTTCAAATCTACGCACATGCCACTGCAAATTCTCATGGTACTGACTACAAACATTACTGCTTTTTACCCTCAGGTACCAATGATCAGTAATATAACGACGCTTTAAGCAACTACAACACCACCAGTTAATACTTCTGCATCTGTCTTCTTCAATTAACACTTGAACCCCAAGAGTACCACTGATTAACGGTACACATTTAAAATGGTGGGAGATGTTGACATGATGTGTGTAACAAACACTGAAGTTACTCACCACATACCTATCACATGAAGGCAAAGTTTATCAAATTTTTGTCAGACTGAAAGTTATATTACATAAGTGTCATTTAACACAACACATGAAACAAAAATAAGGACAACTGACAAATCCGAATGCCAATTAATCCCAAGTACAATATGAATAGTAAAATATTAAAGCCATCCCTGTTGGGTTCTCGGTACAATCAAAACTATAATACTTCCAGTCTATACACAGCTGTCTAAATACAGTACAGTGACACCTCGGCTAACGAGTGACCCTGCTAACGAATTTTACAGCTAACAAAGATTTTTTCCTGTTTTTCGGACCCTGCTAACGAATATGGATTCGGCTAACGAATGTTTTAGTGGATGCGCGCGCTAGCAGAAAGCAGCAAACATGAACGGTCAGGCCATTCCAGGAGCTTATCTTTTCCATCTGTATGTGCGTGACAGAAATGAGCTGACCACATCACATAGGGGAGACCCACCAACCCGAATGGGCTGTTTACGTTCGAGATAGCGAGAAGTGAGACGCCTGATAACACAAGCTGCTTCGGATTTGATGACGGATGTCATGATCTGCAGCACAGCCAGAATGAGTTATGAAAATTTGAAGAAAAATGTGGCAGGACACAGTACAGCAGAGGCAGAGGAAGAATTCAAAGGAAGCAGAGGATGGTGTGAGAAGTTCAAGAGAAGGTCAGGGATCCATAGTGTAATTAGACATGGAGAAGGAGCCAGTGCAAATAAAATGGAGGCTGAGAAGTTTGCTAGAGAATTTCAGGAGTGGACCATCATTCATGGACACAAGCCAGAACAAGTGTTTAATTGTGACGAAACTGGGTTGTTCTGGAAGCAAATGCCCAAAAGAACTTTCATCACAAAAGAAGAGAAGTGTATTAAACGATTTTCTGTAGAAATCGTGTTTCGGCTAATGAACGTGATTAAGGAACGAATTTTCTTCGTTAGCTGAGGTATCACTGTAGTTGTGCTTAAGACTGAAAAGGATTACACCTTGGATTGTAGTGAATAGTAATAAAAAACTTATGTCTCACTAAACGCAACTGCCATGGTCCTCTTTTTTTAATTATGTCAGTTCCTGCCTGCCTTCCAACATACAAGTGTCTAAAGGGAGTACACTGTAATGCAGACAGCAGGTACAGGAAACCTCCTACTTAATGCCAATCCAGCCATAGTGAGAACTAATAGTCTAATGGACACGTGTGCACACTCACGCTTGCCATTACAAACACATTATTACTTGAATAAACAGAAAAGCCTTAATAGATAAAACCCTCTTGGAAACTCTGCCACATTAACTTTGAGCAAAAGCTCAACATCTTCATCAGAGAATAATGTATGAGTAGCGAGCGCTGGTCATTTATATACAGTCAAACCTGGTTAAAACAACATCAGGATATGCAATATCTTATCTATAATGTTAGATATTCTGTGATGCCAATTAATTCCTCACTATTACCATAACATTACTCTCACTGGTTAGAACAACATTCGCTTATAATGACACAAGATAATCAGTCCCTTTCACGACATCGTAACAGTGTTTGGCCATACATGACTCTGTTGTTAGGTCCTTCCCTACCAACACTCTCCAGTAGGATAACAGGGTGTAGTCATGAGGAAACCCAGCTTGCAACCATTCACTCAGAGTTGTGAAGCCCAGAACATCAGAGTCAATATAGAAAAGAATAAAAATGTGTTCCAAGTGACGCACAGTTACCCATGAGGGTTTTGAAAATGTTTTGATTCTGCTCAAAGTTGAAGTGGTTCACCACACAACAGTATTTTACCAGCCTTAATCATTGCAAGAGCCTCAAACCTTACAAAACTATGCATATTTCACACAACCCCTCCCCCCAAAACCACCAATATTCACTCGCCACAACGAGCAATTTCAATCTCTTTAATAACTTCAGTATTTGAGGAACATTCCTGGAATTCACTCTGCTCTCACCTGCAACACCCCACAAAAGATTCAACCTCAGTGTCCTGTTGTTTCTTACATCCCACTACAAAAGGTGTGTGCAAATCCTGGGTGCCAGGTAGCCTGGGACACTAAATTTTATGCACTGGAACCTAATATTTGTGACTTTTCCATTACAGAACTTGCTTCAAGTCATGAATAGAATTTTAAAGTGGCTCCAAGATTTTTGGAAAATTCATGGACAAATGCATTACAGTCAAACTCCAGTACAGCACCACAAATCACTGTGAACACAGAGTGATTTGTGGTGATTCAATGTACTGTATAAAAACAAATTTCTGTTCAGAGACATGGATGCTAACTGAGGGTGGTGCTGTATAGGAGTGGGGGCCAGGACTTTGTGCTAAATCAAGGTTTGACTGCATTTCCCTGGGCTGTATGGCAGCTGTTGCAAGCTCTTATTATGACTCCTGAAAGACTGCAGCACTAAAACGAATCATCTGTGATTATACTAAAGAAGCCCAGCCAGCCTCCTACTCAATGGATAAAAGGTAAAGCACCTGTTACAGTCCTGAAGGTGCCCACAGGGTTCCAGGAAGTTATGGTTCCCAGATTACATGACAACGGCACATGATGGTGGTAAGGTTGTCAGCCCTACGCACCGGCCGCCTTGACCCCCAGGAAATGCTCCTGGTACTCATTTCTGTTAGAGGCTGAGTCGAACCCAGGGCCATAGTGCGATCGGAAGGATTATGTCAACGAAAAATTCCAATGACACCATCCGGAATGGAAACAGTGACCTTCCGATTCGTAGCAGAGCACCTTAACCACTGTGCCACTGCGGTCCCCACTATTCAATGGGTACCAATCGTATTTTCTCCAGGGGTAAAGTAGAAAAAGCTTATCACAATAAGCATGATACACCATATCAACTGTAAAAATGAGATCTAAAACATTTAACGCAATGAATGAAACTACATTTTCACATTTATGATGAAGACCTGAAGATGGCCAAGACCAGTCTCAACGTGTTGCCCAAGCAATATACTTTGCTGCTAATACACAAAATAAAATTTGTGCTGACAGTATTAATTTCCTTCATATGTCCATGTAACACAATGGGATGCTTAACATTAAACTTTAAGTGCATTAAGCTTCCTTCTCCATGAGATTTCAGCAGTAATCACATCATCAAACAGTCAGATCCCTCACTCCACATCTTGGTATTTCTCTATCTTGACAGGTTATCAAATGCAGCATAACTTATCCACATGGCCTGGCACTAAGTGGGTTCAATATGGACTGTTTTTAGTATGATATGTAATATTTTGCCACACTGGTGACAATCAGTGCCAGACAATCCATTCACTCTCAACTTTCTCAATCTCTTATATATCATGTACTGAAATTATGTCACACTGTAACCTCTCTGAACATGCAAAACTCTCCATCCCTTCCAATATGCAGGAAATATATGGTCCCGTCTTTTCACGTATTTGTCCACTATCATGCAAAGTCAATGTTATCAATTTTACAATATTTTTGTTGAAATAATGTCTTTTCGTAACAAAGGCTGAACAGTTTAACAAACCTTTTCAATATGGATATTACTGTAATTGGTACTGGAATCTTCTGAAGTGAAATGTTTGATGTGTAATGATGAACCACCTTAGATCAATACTGTGGTGCATGAAATGGAAGACCTCTGTCAAGCCTAACTTAACGTTAATATTTACAACATACAGGTGCTGGAAGGAAATGTAATGGAAGAAATAAACACATATGGAGAATCCAGTTGGATCATTTACCAGAACAGTCCCATGATACCAAGGACACACTGTTCCTAATTCTAAATCCTAGTGCTAATCATAGCTAACCCTTCAACACCAGCCTCTGCGAACTGTACGAGCTTCAATTCCTCACATGCTGTCAGCCTCTTTGCATCACATGGTACAAGTAGATTTTAGTGAAATTTAAATATTCAAACATGTCCATCCTGGGAAGTGGTGGGAATTTAAACACACTTACAAACTTTCAATATTACAGACACAGCTCTAGTAGGCAGCAATAAAAATAACTCCCGCTTTGGATTTCCACATGCCTGCACAGCTTATGGAAGCCGTTATACTGACACACAAAAGTAAACGCATTCTGCAATTGTCAACTCACCCAATAACATTCACGCTTTCTCCCATCACATACATGCAACAGCTTCTTAAAGTGGGCTGCCAGCACTCTTCTCAGTTATTGAAAATTCATGAACCGCAATAATCTGGACACAAAACTGTCGCAAGTTTAAAATACCATCTATACCTACTCTTCAGCAAAATTAGGGCAAATGTAATGACTGAAAGTCAGTCAATGAGGAAACAGTATAGACTGTGGGCATTCAAAAACAGGATGCTGAGTAGGATATTTGGGCATAAGAGGGATGAGGTAAAGGAGGACTAAAGAAAACTGCACATTGAGAAGCTTCATGATGTGTACTGTTCACCAAGTATTATTTGGGTGATCACATCAATCAAATGAAGGGGGAGATGGGTGAGGCATGTGGCATGCATGGGGAAGAAAAGGGGACATACATGGTTTTGGTGGGGAAATTTGATGAAAGGAGACCACTTGGTAGGTGGACGCATAGAAGGGACGATAATAACATAATGGATTTTAAAGGCATCAGTTGGGAAGATGTGGAATAGAGTGACCTGACTCAGGACAGAGACAAGTGTTGGGTTCCGTGAGCTCTTGAATTCTGTAAAATGCACAGTTTATGACTTGCTAAGAAACTACCAGTGTTTCAGGAAGGACTCTGCTCCATACAATTACTTAGATCCATGGAACCATTACAAAATGCCTGATTGATTGATTGATTTGCAATTGGTTTCGAGACCTTAAGGTCCCGATGCACCTAGGCCTTAAATGACGGGCCCTTTGCGCCCCATATTGATTTATAGGAGCCCTGTTACTTTACTAGAGTTCCGGATGGCCCCCAGGCTTATACTCTTAATGTCCTCTGGCTCCAAGGAGACCAGACACGCATGTCTGAGCGAAGCCAAAGCTTCACACTCACAAAGAACGTGGGCTGAGCTTTCATTCTCCGCTTCACACTTCCTACACAATTGACTGTCTGACATCCCCATTAGGTGAAGCTGTCTCCTCAGGGTATTATGTCCAGTGAGAAGGCCATTAACAGCCCTGGACTGTATCCTGTTAAAGGACAGGAAACTAGCCTTAGCACCCAGACAGGGTCTGGAAATTAACTCTCCAGCCTGTCTTTGGGTGTCACCAAGACCTCACAAAATCCCTGAATGGATTAATAAGAGAAATCAACAAATTCAGAGCTGCACCAACATAACTGCCGTAACTTCTCAGACAGTATCGACCAATACACAAACAACGTAATGGATTACAATCATGGGAGGGAGAGAGGAGGAGGAATTATGAACAAGCACACACTCTATGCAGACCTGAATTTGCACAAGTGAAAAAGAATCCTCTATTGGGAGATAAATATTTTATAAATTTGATATTTGCTGTGCTATATACCTCCTTGGCCTAGATTGTCATTTATCACAGAAACATGCATCTGCAAAAGTCAATTACATGACAAATTACCACACAGCAGAGGAGTCATATCAATCCCACATATGAGAAAACACTGACTTTCAAGTGTTGGTAACAATCAATCACAGACAACAAACCACAGTTGTATACATACTACTGAGAAATAAATACAGGATGTTTAACACCTACATAACAAATTTAATGAAACACTGTGAAAATGCAGGAAGCCAAATGATGCAAAACCATTCACACAACATGCGGGAACACCTAAGGCTTATCTACAGGTATTCATCATATGCTCCCTTCACTACTCTGCAGATGTCCCAACTACAGTATTTCTTTCCACATTCACATCAGCATATTTTGATCCATCCTGTTTTAACAGCTCTGTGACACAACACTGCAAGTCACAAAGGGCAGTAGGCATAAAACGAAAGTACAGCACATAATTAAAAAATCCTCAGATATTAAAATCCAGAATTGCGGATGTGGAAAATGTGAAGGGCCATGCAACAGACTCCACATGACCAATCCATTGGCCAGGAATTATTTTGCTGAGATAAGCATGGACTTAGGTGTGGAAGGGTGTCATGCCAGCAGCTGTGGCATCAAGTAATTTTCCTGTTTCACAGAGGTCGCTAACCCTTCAGTACCAGAATTAAATGTCCATAGCGGTGTGTTGAAAACTGGAATTTAAATGCCTCCTGCATAATGGTGCCACATAAGAGCAGACAAACATGCGTAACATTCAGCGTTTTATCATACTGTGCATTATACACATATATTTGAGGCAAAGGATTAACACAGTGGACCAAGATGTGCTGCAGTGAAAACAGGAAGAACGACACTATCCATGGAAGATCTGAGGGATATCAGCTTACATCAAATACCTGTCTATACACACAATCATACAGCATAAGTTCTTTAATTCAGCACCCATGGGACTGGACAGCAGATAGACAGTTTATCCAATATTCCAGAATATCAAACAATACATGTAACTTTTTGTTACTGCTCCTATACGTGGGCTGCAAAACCAATCATAGGAGTATTCCACTTGGATAGCTCCTTCAGTTGTTGGTTCTGGGGCAATATGCCATTCACTAGCCACCTAATCAATCCAAGTCTCTGAGGAATTGTTAACATTTATCAGTGTCTTCTTGTCAGCAGCCAGGTAACTATTTGGACAGCTCTTTCACTGGGTTCTCTGACAGTAGTGTACACAAAGGCTCTGGAAATAGGCATATCTCCATAAGGGCCCTGTCAAGGGGACATGGATGATGGATGGACTTCTTAACTCAGGGGCTTTGAAAAAATGGTGAGTTATCATTTTCATAAGGAGACCTTGTTCATGTAAGGACTCTGAGAGATGTAAAAGAAGGCTCTGGAAACAGGCATCTCTCTCCACAGAGGCTCTGTCAGCGGAACCTGGAGAGGGGAGCTCCTTAACTAGGGACTCTGAGAGGAAGGTCAAAGAAGGCTCTGGACATGGAGCATCTCTGTAAATGAAACCTGGAGGGGGGTTTCCTTTACTGGGGAGAAAGTGGCTTCTGGAGGGGGAGATCATTTACTGGGGACTCTGAGAGACATGTCAAGGAAGACTCTGGAAATGGAACATCTCTCTCCTTATTGAGGTTCTGTGACAGGAACCTGGAAGGACAGCTCCTATACTGAGGATTCTGACAGTCACATAATAAAAGATTCTGGAAATGGGGCATTAGTTTTTATAGGGGCTCCATAAGGGAAACCAAATGGCAATCTATCAAGGGCTCAGCCAATAAGTTGATTGGGCCAGAACCTGTACTTGACACATTCTCCTGTTATGTATATGTAACAGTGATATGGCCTTGTGTTTGACCATAACACTAAAAAAGCATCTACATGTGTTTGACTTGTGATTATCTCATATGTAGGGGATATTTCTCACTGGGCTCGGCTAAGCTGGACCCAGACGTTATTACGAAAATTCATCCAAGACCCATGCTGGCTTTCAGTTAGGCTGCAGAACTTGGACAAGGTTCTTTCCTAGAGAGAAAAGGTTACAGAATAAGGGAGCACAATGGGCCTGTTTATAAACAGTCCAAGTGCATACTGGTTTCAGACTACTCCAAGCTCACTTACACAGAATATTAAATTACAAAATTATTCTAGTTTCATTTAATACATGATCAATAATGACTTACATGCCTCTGGTTCAACAGGGAAAGGCATTCAATGGTCAGCTATTATGTGAGGAGGTATGGCAATGTTTCAACTCACTACTGAACTGTTTCCTCCTGTCACGCAAGTCAGTCAAGCCATTAGAGCTTTCCGCATTCCCAAAGTATTTTACTGAAGCTGTCACACAGGTACTGATCCAAAATGTAAATGACTACAAATGCTTACTTCACAAAACAATGTTCCCACTCTATTAGCCTAACTGCCTCACTGTAATCAAAGACTGGTTTATGGCATATTCCTTTTAACAGGTAGCCTTTGAACCAAACAGATTCTCATGAAACCTGGAACCATCAAGTCACCTTCATATGTTTCAATGTTGTATCACCAATCATATCAACATGACAGTAATGTCAACTTGTGAAGTGGCAATGACACTAGTGCTACTGTCAACTTAAGATCCTAATACTTCATATGGCAGACAAAAGTGAAAAATATGAAACCATTACAACATGTATATGTATGTATGTGTGTGCGCGCGCGTACGTACACCTGCGCAGTGACTGCATGAAATCTATACCTAGCTTTAGGTTTGACGGAAATGAATTTATGTGAAGTGGTTCCGTCTTCACATGAATCTGTATCCACACACCACAGGTTCCTGCAAAATGCAGATTCTTTAAAAACAGATGTATTTACACTAGACTATTCCCTCACTTTATACTCAAACATTCACACTACTACTGTAACTGTACCACTAAAAATCCTCTTCTCTCCAAAAAATATTCTCAGTGTCATTCTATTCCCCCACAGCCACCGACAGTCCATGTCCTAATGACTTCACTTTCCCATCTGCATCTAATTTTAAACAGATCCCCACACCACTGATAAGTCTCAGTTTAGGTTGTGTTAAAATTTTTGGAGTATGGGTTGCATAAATAATACTACAATTCTGAACAATATAAGTGACATAATATCAGAACTGACTGTGAAACACCATAGCAGTGTACTATCAATTTTCCAGTTAGTGTGCATGACAGGTCAAACAGCCTGTGACAGGAGCCATTTACCCAAAAGAACGTTTCTAACTCAGCAGTGTTACTGAATGAACACGAATCACAGACGTGAAACACCTGAAGATTGATCATACACCATGCTGACAAAATAATTGACTCACAGAATGTTTTGTGCAGTGAAACCCCAATTTTAGTTACTTGTCTGTGTTTTTCTTTCATGTTCCATAAAATTCATATAAAATGCACTGAAGGAAAACTAATTCAGCTTAAAGTTAGAATGATTACAATGTTTTGGTAACCATAGCAGCAATTTTCTCTTCTGACTCAACCCCTGTGTACGATTTACTTAACTCAGAAAGTTTACCCCCCCCCCAAATCGCCAATGGTGATTCTACTGCATATGTCAGATGTCTGAATCCCCTTGACATAGGAGGCACCAGTCTCTCTCATATCCTCTCACAATCCCTCACAGTTTCCAACTCTTGCTTCAGCCATATTATTCCGGTTCTCTTGTTTCTTGTAAAGTCAACAGTGTCATTCTCTTTTCCGATTTGTGGTTCGGTTTGCAATAATATAACAAGGAATTCTTTCAACTCACTTGAAAATAAGTTTTGTCTTCCTACATTGTCATATTTTTTTTTAGTTATTTCACATACCAATTTATATTGTTGTCTGACTCTGCCAAATATATGCCAATGGTAATTTTTCCATTTCTTCTTTTGGTTTCTTTGCCAAATTCCCCATCTTTAATCTTCCAATCATAACAGGTGCTTACTATGTCTTCATTCCTCTGGGATGTTACAACACACCTTGACACTTTTGGACCAAAACTCTGTTCTGAAAAGCCGGTAGTTCCAAATCCTGCATAACAACCCAGAAGAATGCAGACCTCAGCTACACCACGAAGGTAGCCTGACATCTCGCAATTTCTTACTATATCCTCATCCACGTGTACAAAAGCATAACCCATGGTTCACTTATCACACACAACACATTTCCTCATTTCTTGTCTTCCAAATTCGATTCAGCCACCCTGCTGGACACCTGGGTAACCTTGAAATTTTCTTACAAAACTTATAATGGCTTTTGTCAAGTTCTTCCTTCCACCCACCCCCCCCCCTCCTCCCCCACACTACTATTCCACCCACCCCCAAAAACCACCCCCCTCCCACTCCACTTACCTACTCTAACTCAACCCTTAC
>Ga0123352_10017263_pt1 | contig 11509 bp, 6 predicted proteins | sample TergutLab28metaG_FD_89700 | JGI IMG/M metagenome (GOLD analysis project Ga0123352, IMG submission 89700) | Labiotermes labralis P1 segment gut microbial communities from Petit-Saut dam, French Guiana - Lab288 P1 | ecosystem: Host-associated > Arthropoda: Insects > Digestive system > Gut ...
AATTTTTTTGGGCATGTGGTTATGGGAACCCCGGCCCCCCCCCCCCTAGGCCCAGTCACTATTTTAACTGGGCTCCCCTGGCGGCGCCCCATATTTTGTAATTTTTCTTAAAAGAAAAAACCCCCCCCCCCCCCACTTTCCTCCATACGTGTCGTTCCTGGCATAGTCCTTCGTTAGTTCAGTGCACGACATGTTTTAATTAACATACAGAGACATGACCTTAATTCTTCTTTGCAACATTCTCATTACAAGAGTTAGAATACTTTAACTAAACAGCATTATAACTGTGCCAATCTTGCTGCAGAACTACAAATTTTCTTCTCGTCTTCTGGATTGACGGTGATGGAAAGGAAACTTGGAAAAAGGGTTTGTCTCATAAAGGCATAAAAAGGTCACCCCCCATGACCTGCCCTGGCAGGCACAGAGGGGTGGACGGAAGTATAACTCCAACCCATTCGCAATCTTGCCCTAGAAAAAAAGGTGAGTGGTCAGCACCTCTATCCGGCCGTTTTACCGGCGGGAAAGGCGCGTTACCCGTTCCACAGGGGGGCAGGATCTCGTATGATATGAAATTCGTCTAGATTTGTGTGTGAAAACTGTTGAAATGATTTGTAAGTTATTAATATGGAAATGCACAAAGGGGCATAATTAGGCCGAATGTGTCTTACATGTATGTTAAAGCTAGAATTCTGCAAGTGTTTCGGATGTTTTAGATCAGGGTTTCTCAAACGCGGCTTTATTTAGGTTGCACGCTGTTCTAAAATGTCGTATTTATTATACATTCAGAAATTAACGTCTAAAATATTCAAATAATGTGAAGTTGTTTCCAAGCACGCCATGGAGTCGCATGGGGGGAATGAAGGTATGGCTCCACTGATTCTTAACCTCGGCATATATATTATATACATTATTATACATTCATAAATTAACGTATAAAATATGCAAATAATGTGAAGTTCCCGAGCACGCCACGGAGTCGCATGGGGGGAATGAAGGTATGGCTCCACTGATTCTTAACCTCAGCATTTGGATGACTGTGGGTGTTATCGGCCGATTTACGACCTGGAGGAAAAGTCGCGTTACCGGAGGGTAAGTCGTCCCCAGTACTGATCTATACGCTTTGTACAAGAGAAGGGTTTATTGCCTCTGCCGGGTTTCGAATCACGACTCCCTGGGTTGTCCAACCAGTAGCCTGATCACCACATCGACCGAACTATCCAGGCTCCCGTTGCATCAGATTGTTAAACGCTTATCACAAATATGCAGTAACTATTTGTAATTCAAGTCTTCTGTGGGAAAACGTGGCGGGAAAGTGAAGTTGACCATGCAAAGTTGTGTGGAATGAATGCAGATGGGTATTTGCATGTGGAGTTCCAAAATAAGCTTCACTGCTTGTGTGAACCATTTGCTTCTCAATTACAAGAACAATGCTATTAACAGTAGTCATGTAAACGGTTGGTCATTTAGCAAAGGCGCACCAGGCGCGAATCGGGTTAATTATGAGGCCAGCTCAAAAACTTCGAGTCGTGAGAATGGTGGAAATCCATCACTGCAAAAGGGACACAAGTCCGGTGTGCCCATTTAATGTCCTTTTGCGTCTACGGGAAGGATCTTATGCTGTGCACTGTTACCATTTGGGCGTGCATAGGTATAGTGGCAGCTTTGAAATATTGTGATGGCTTTGATAGATGTGCGGGTAGAGGGATTAACACTTAGTTGAAGTTGGTATTGCTGGTGTAAAAGTATACACAAGAGAGAAATTTTGTACAGCCACGCACACACATACCATCTTCCTAGCCATCCATTGCACTATTTCCTGAAATCTGAGCTGTGCAGCTTATTCCTTGAGAAAAAGTTTTGGGCCTTTTCCAAGGCAAATAACCTAAAATGTAAAATCCGCAACTCCATTCAGCAGAGTCCTTAAGAAGCCAACAGGACTGAAATTAATCGAGAACTTTCCCGCACTATATGGAACCATGAGAGTAATAACCACCATCACTCACCAGAGCCCGCCACTTGTTCCTATCCGGCATCACCCGAATCGAGTCCACACTTTATCGTCCTATTCCTTCACGGCCTATTTTATCATTATCCCTCCTTATAAGATTAGGCCTTCCAAGCACCTCTTTCAGGGCTAACTCCCTCATATGAGCTGCAAAGTTGCAGCGCTCCTAGATATAAAGAAAAATAAAAAATGTGAATAAAATTTTTTGTTAGGACTCCTACTGATAACTTTTATTCTCATTTATATTTAATTTAATTTTTTTCAAATTTGTGCTTATGTAGAAGCCGCCTCTTGACTCTTTCCTTGAGGTTTCTGAACCAGAACTGTAGATATTCCCCATAGCCGAAAACTGCTATAAAAAAATTAAAATGTGAACATTTAAATATCAATTAAAATTTCGCCCCTTTCCTTAAATATACGCAGGTGGCGGGTGTAGAGTTTTCTTCGGGCTAGGCCGTACCTGTTCAGGAAGTCACAATTTTCTGTTGGCTCAAAAATGATGATCGAAATGGCGAGGGGGCGGCGGCGGTATAGTTGCGATTGACTGCAGCCTTTCCTTTCTTCAATGACGGTGGGCTTTGATGGCATCCTAAATGAATCTTCAGTTTCCACAACAAAGAATTTGTTACATTGCGGAAGAAACGTGTAATTCCTAGGAAATACTCTGTCCCCAGTGGTTAGCTCGTATTTCAATATATACTAATTACTACAGGTTGCTGTGCTACAAATCGGAAGGTCGCTGGTTCGATCCCAGCTGGTGTCAGTGGATTTTTTTATCGACATAACATCTTTCCGATCGCACTATGGCCCTGGGATCGACTCAGCCTCTAACAGAAATGAGTACCAGAAGTATTTCCTGGGGGTAAAGGCGGCCGGTGCGTAAGGCTAACAACCTACCACCATCCTGTGCCGTTGTCACGAAATCTGGGAGCCTTAACTTCCTGGAACCCTCTGGGCCTGTCCAGGCCTGTAAATGGGACTGATTTACCTTTTTACCTAATTACTACAAGTATGCGCCGCATAACGACGTTTCGGTCAACACCGGACCGCATACACGACGGTGGTCCCATAAGATTATGATATTATAATATAATATAATATTATATTGTAATACCATTTTGTTACAATTGTCTACAGTATTCAGTACAGTAACACGCTGTACAGGTTTGTAGCCTAGGAGCAATAGGCTATATATAGGCTAGGTGTGTAATAGGCTGTACTATCTAGGTTTGTGTAAGTACACTCTATGACGTTCGCACAACGACGAAATCGCCTAACGACCCATTTCTCAGACAGTATCCCCGTCGTTAAGCGACGCATAACTGTAGTAATTTACAATTAAAAGGAAATCAGCTGCTCTGTCGATGGTTTTGCGCTCATGTTTTGCTAGTGTTAAGTTTAATCGAAATATCCTGACGTGAAGGGCGCATGTGTTAACACATACGCACACGTGAATTCTTATGCACATTTCCAGACACGCGCGTGCTTACGTGAACACGACAGGCATTTTGTTATTAATGTATCAATATGGATCATTCAGCTTTACGTCTTTGACCAGGCTGTAAGTCACTTAAACACTAAAGTGACCGCATGTAAATTTTTTGGACCCAAGCAGGAGCCGTAGCAGAAATATTGTGTTAAATGCTGTGTCTGCCAGCCTATAAGTGTAGTGAACTGATTCAGGTTTAAACGACCATTGTCGATTTCCGGTAGTGACACGGACTTCTCATGTTCGCTATCACGTCTAGACTGAGTACGGTGCATACGTAGTCTTGTGCAATGTGTATCACAGTTAAAGGTGCCGGAGCGTGAAGGTAACTACGCACCTACGTCTAGTGCCGAAGTTAAGAAAGATTGAAGCACTTTGCTCGCGATAAGTCTTGACGGTGCGATAATTGATGAGACATGGGGACAACATTTCGTTAGCACAAATATAACATATTCAAGTCCCTTTCATAGACGGTACTTGGTGAATCCTCAGTTTGCGAAGAAGACGAAGTCCTCCTGGAAGAGAAGGTAGCTCTGGTTTTGTAGAATTACCATTACAATTAATCAAAGAACCACTGGTAGTGGAATGTTAGGGTTTTACATGAATCGTAAAGGAATATATTTTCGTGTGATTGCCAGCCAAAGTTTCACTGTGCCAGTGCAGGGAATAATAAAGATCACTTGACGATTGCTGGGGAGGTGGTAATATGCGAGTTAAAATTAGAGGCTGAAATAAATGGAATCCAGCCCGATCGCACGTTGCTGGTATCTTTCCTCTGCGTAATGCAGCAAGTGGTGCCACTAATGCCATAGATAAATTTACCTACGGGATATTTGGGTGGTGATAGTGACGTTGGCAATCCAAATTTATCGCGAGCAGTGATAGGACCACAGATTACTATCTTAATCCTGCGGAAGATATGCGCCCGTGATGCACGGAGAATGCAAAGTAATACAGGATAGAGAAATGTGTAATAACAGGTGCACTTAGATGTGTTTGTTAATTATGCGTTGAATTTGATATTTATAGAGTGGTGATGAGATTTGTGGGTGGTATGCTCAATTTGTTCAGCCATTCCAGTTTATTAAACATTTGTTACTGATGTTAATGCTATAGGTTATGTGTATGGACCCCACGTAGATATAACCAGACGTGTGAAAATATTAAAGTGAAATTTGTCATGATTCTTTTTGAAAGTGTAAGGTGGGAATGGAAAATAATAACAAAGAATCTTTCAAACTTCTGGGTCTCACACCATCTGGTACGGATTCAGCATCAGATGTCCCAGAAATCGTGTTGGCGCCACCAAGAAAGAAGAAAATCAGGAGGTTTGTGTTGACATTTGTGAATAGTTTCAGAAACGTTTTCAAGTAACTGCAAAGTGCATTTCGTTAATTTATTCATCTTTATTTATTCAAGGTGATCCAAAGCAGGTTAATAAAAACCTATGGATATAAAATACGTTCATCCAGCATAAACATACCAACATGATAAATTCGGGAGAAAAAAAAATATCACGACCTAAATAATTCGTCATGCAGATCAATGGTCACTTTCAAAATTGCAAAGCGTAACACCTGCACCTCATCATAATAGTTTATATACATCAAGACAGAATTTCAACACACAAGATATACATAACAAAACATATGCTGCAGAGCACATGTACTATATCACTTTTTTAAAATGAATAGGACTGTACTCATATATACAGCCAATGAAGCCAGTATTCAAACTGCAATATGAAAAAAGTACAATATGTAAAAATCCAAGTGCTTGTCAACGTAAAATTTAAATAATATCATTAGTTGATATACACCAGTTGCTGGTTGTGTAAATCATAACACTTCAAGTAGATTTGTATTTAAAAAATTCTTCTGAAGAATAAAAAGAATGTAAGAGTAAAAAGTTTTTTAAACTGATTTTGAAGCTTGTTGGGTTGTCAATTTTATCTCTAATGCATGAAGGGAGATTGTTATAAACCTTTATTCCTAACTATGATGTTCCCTTTAGATACTTAGATAAATTAGGTCTGGGTTGATGGAAATGATTAAGTTATCTGGTATTTTTGTTATGGATTTCTGAATTTGTTGTGAACTGATGTTTGTTATTGATTACAACAAGCATGAAAGAAAGTATATATTGGGATGCTAAGGGCAATATTTTTAGTTTCCTAAATAATTTCTTATATGATTTTCAATTTTTGCAGCCCATCATAATACAAATTATATACTTCTGCATTCTAAAAGTTTTAATGCTATGAGATGAATTACCTCAAAAGGGTAAACCATAAGCCATGATTGAATGAAAATATGAGTAGTATACTATGTTAAAAATGTTAATATATATTTAATTAGTATACCAACTGATGCACATATATAAAAGTTTCACATTAAAACACTAAAATTGCTCTGACATGTTTCGATCCTAAGATCATCCTCAGGGAGCTGTACTTTCCTTGCTAAAGTCACAATTAAAAATAGTCACTGATTAACTTTGTTGTACTAATAGGGTGCTGCGTGAGTATCACGCAACGAAGCACAGGCCACACACCCGCAGTAGGTCACTCTCAGCAACATACCCTCACACAATACGACATGCTGCTGCAGCACCCTATTAGTACAACGAAGTTAATCAGTGACTATTTTTAATTGTGACTTTAGCAAGGAAAGTATAGCTCCCTGAGGATGATCTTAGGATCAAAACATGTCAGAGCAGTTTTAGTGTTTTAATGTAAAACTTTTATATATGTGCATCAGTTGGTATACTAATTAAATAACTCGACGATATGCACGGTGCAACAATGAGGATAATTAATAGATATGTAAGGTTTGATACATCTCATTATGTAACAGGCTCTGCTCAATTTAGGAATGATTTGCTCAACATGGTCTTTCCAATTTATAGTATCATCTGTATGTATATATACCAAGAAATCTGATCTCACTGACAGTTGTGATATGAATATCATCAAGAATAGGAGTAGTATTAGTTAAAGGTTTACTGGTACCTTTAAATTGCATGTAATGTGTTTTATTAAGGTTTAGGGACAGCGAATTTACCATGAATCATTCACTTATATTGTTAAAAACAGAATTTAGCTTACTCTGAAAGTCATGAAGATTCGGATCTGCTATCAAAATGCAGGTGTCATCAGCAAACAATATTGGAATTGCAGAATTGCTTATAGTTCTCAGCAAATCATTTATGTATAACAGGAATAATAGAAGGCCGAATATTAACCCTTGTGGAACTCCATAATTTATCTTTTCCCATACTGAAGAAACTTTTTGGTTACTATTTTTTTTTTTTTAATTAGAGCCCTCTGGTGCCTGTTATTGAAATATGATTCAAACCATAATTTAGCCTACCCTGTTACCCATAGAATTCTAGTTTTGGTAAGAGCATTTCATGGTCTACACAGTCAAAGGCCTTTTCCAGATCGCAGAATATGCCTCCAGATATAGACTTATTATTTATATCAATTACAATTTCATAGTTAGCTTATATATAGCTTTTCCTGTTGTGATTTTGTTCTAAAGCCATATTATTCAGCTACAATATTGTAATTATTAATATTTGCTAGAAGTTGAATGAACATAGCTTTTTCAGTTATTTTTGAAGATGTGGATAATAATTATATGGGCCTGTAATTAGACATATTTGCTTTATCACCTTTCTTGAATAAAGGTGTAATTTCTGCATACTTTAATTGATCAGGCAGTAATCCTAATGACAAGGAACTATTACATATGTAAGTCAAAGGTGAACAAATATATGGAGAACAAATTTTTATTAGTTTTGCAGATATTTCATCATAACCATGGCAGATCTTAGTTGTGAGGGATTTAATTATATTCTTGATATCTCCCAATTATGTCTGTTCACCATCCATTCAGGTGAAATCCATCTTCCTTAGAACGAGCCATGCCATTTTATAGTATCGGCGACTGCCAACACATTTTAACTGCAGAATTAAAATTTTATTGACATCCAACACTGAGGATTAGTACTTCACACTGGAGTGTATTACACAGTAAGGTGTTTGAGTTTGGTGACAACTGGATTTACAGTTCTCGTCGTGCATTTGAAAAATAAACTGCATTCCAGTAAGGTTGGGCTTTTATTTTTTATTGTGTTACTATTAAGCTTTGAGGTTCGTTCTCGTGACTGTAACTTAACTTACGGTGCCCAGTGAACATTTGAAATTGAAAGATGTACTGCAAGGCTAACATTATATATAATTAAGAAGGTTAGAAAAATTGAGAGTCCATTTCATTGACAGAAACTCATGTCAGAAATATATATTCCACCAACGTTAGGCTGTTAGGGTTCATTTCAGTGATGGTACCAGAAGTCCATGATAAAACAGAAAGGTTTAATGTGACATTTGGGCTTTGAGGTATTCATTTTGGTAGTATGAAGTAAATAAAGTCACACAAAAACTCTGCTGCAACATGTTCAGGCTTTTGTGTTACCACCAAGGGTAGACCTTCGGTTTCATTTGAAAGAAACCCAGTTTTTATGTCAGGTACATGTTACTGAGAGAATAGGAAATGCTAATTTTCCTCAGCAGCTGTCACTTATACTGCAGTCACCGTCTGTGTTGGCAACTGCTGTTCAGAACATCCAACATGAATTCTAATGCCATAAATTGAGGTACACATTATGATTGCATCAACATGTTAAGTCACAGACGTTGCTTTTGTTATGCAGATAACAGTCTTTTGAGTTGCTGGTGCGTGTAGAATTGTAAATACTTTCATATTATTGGAGAAGTAGGTGGCAATCCTGTTCTGTATTAAATCTGTTTAGTAGTGTCATATAGATAATATTCCTTTAGAATAATCTCTGTAACTGAAATTGCCCCGTGCTTGACTATCTCCATCAGCCCATATTATCAGTAGTTTAGCTGGAAGTGTGATTAGATTAAAAGAAGACTGGTATGTGTCACTGCGTAGTTTGGTCAATAGATATTGGAGTTCTGGAGGAACCTAATGGCTCTTATGTTCAGGGTGCAGGATTGAAAATGAAGGCAGCAGGTTCCTTCAGAATGTTTCTACACATCTGCAAACCCACGTGGAATCACATCCCAGAAAGGTTATGCCATGTCTCACGCAGTTCGTCAAACACCTATAACCATGCAATGCCATGTCTAATCTCATTCCAGTCCGTGTAACATTTGTGGTGGACAGAATGGCACTGGAACAGGTTTTTCTTTGTGTGCCGCAGTTTTCCCCTGTCATCATATTAATTGGTGTCGCCATTGCTATATAATCTTATCAAATGAATGTCTCTAAATACCATGTACCCCAGAAGATTAAAAGGAATTGTTTGGTAGGATGTCTGTTATATGTACTTTTCATGTTTGTTTGTGGTAGATTACTGCTTATCATTTTACCATTATCATTTTGATATATTGTTGCATACATTTACAGAGTGTAATGGCTGGTTTATGTACAAAGAGAATATGAATGCTATGGTGGGTTTAGTCATATAACTTGGCTTCATTATTGCTTTTAAGTTTAGGATCCTCATTGTAACATCACAGTTAAGTGGTTAGCATTTCTGCTTTGTATTTGGGTGGTCCCAGGTTCAGACTCAGAAGCCGTCTGTTTTTTCCGAGGTTTTTAGTGGTTTTCCTCAGTCTTTTCAGGCAGATGCTATGATGTTATTTGAAACAGGCCGCAATCATTTCCACAACTTTGCCATTTTATTATTCACAAATCACTGCTATATATTCTTATAATAAAACCAATCAGATGTACTAATTTCTCAAATTTATTTTTGGAATATAACTCTACATGTTTTAGACAGTTTCTCTGCCCATCATCAGGAGTCTAGCACTGTACACACTGCAATAGGTACATGTCATACAGGTTATGCTGACTGCTTGTTAGTGGGATCAGGATGTAACTCCATCCTGATCCCACGAACAAGCAGTCAGCATAACCTGTATGACATACACCTATAGCTGTGTGTACAGTGCTAGACTCCTGATAATGGACAGAGAAACTGTCTGAAACATGTAGAGTTCTATTCCAAAAATAAATTTGCCAAATTAGTGCTTCTCGTTGTTTTTATTGTAAGAATATATCACGATGCACGGTCCTCTGAATGTCAAATTCAGAATGTCAAACACTGCTTTATAATCTGAGCTGCTAACAGTGCCATTAAATGTACCATACATAAACACATTTATTTCAATTTCAGGTTATATTTCAGTTTCAGGTTAAGGTGCAGGGTGTTGATTCCCCACATTATAAATGAAGATGCATTAGAGTAGGCTAGTTATGTTAATGTTGGTATCTTTTCAGTTATTCTGTAATATTTTACATTGTTCATACTGCACACTGTGATACAACTGTTACAATTAAAAGCAACTAAATGCACACGCAACTAAATGCACTCTTGTTATCATTTTAATTTCACAAAAGCTCCTCTGCAAAACATGTAGAAGAGGTAAAGCAATCCCATTACAGGCCTGGACAGGCCCTGAGTGTTCCAGGAGGTTGAGGCACAAAGATTTCAAGACAGTTGGTGCATAAAGGTGGTAAGGTTGTCAGCCGTACGCACTGGCCGCCTTTACCCCCCCAGGAAATATTCCTGGTACTTATTTCTGTTGGAGGCTGAGTCAACCCCAGGGCCATAGTGTGGCCGGAAGGATTATGTCAATGAAAAATTCCAGTGACACCATCAGGAATCAAGTCCGCGACCTTCGGACTTGTACCGCAGTGCCTCAACCAACTGCGCCAGCACATACCCCCAAAATGTAGAAGATCTGTTGTGGAAGTAAAATTATAACAAGAGTGTGTTTAGTTGGTGTTAATTGTAATAGTTAGTAATATTTATGGGTGTACTTGTATCTAGACGTCTTCGAGGAACATCTGCATCTCGGGGCAAGAAGACACAGCCATGTAACTGCCCTGGCCGAATTATTGGACTGTCTCTGGCTGCAGCATTACTTGTCTGTTGGCTAGTCACTGTTACATGGTTGGCTGTAGTTTTGCACAAAGAGTTGAGACGTCTCGATAATTATGTCAATTCTGGTAAGTAGACGAAACTTCCTTCATTAGCTTTTACAGTGTACATATGAGTTGCATTTGAAAGATATGTGGCAGATTTGGTTAACTTTAAATAAACCCAGTATTTAGAGGCAGGCCATTGTGTTTAAAACTGGCTGTAAATGAAACCACAATTCAGGTGCTCATGTATGTTGTCTGATATAGACTCAACCATACGTGTGCAAGAGTTTCCTAAAGGTCCAGTGGAAGTCGAATTTTGCACAAATTGGAATTAAGTATTTGGCCAAAGCGTGTGTGCATATGTGTGTGTGTGTGCACATACACACACACATATATGTATGTATACTGTACATGTAGCCATATTTACATACGTCCAGTACTGTTGTCAAACATTGTAAACACAGAAAATAAACATTCAATTTGAAAAAAATGCATTTACCGAAATTCCTGTATGTAGGTATGCATGAATGCGTGTCTGTATGAATGTATGTATGTATAGACACTCCCTGACTTACGTACAGTTCCATTCTGGAAGACCCAATGCAAGTCAGAATTCAGTACACAAGTGGTCAAGCATAGGTCTGTATCCAAGGGAGTCCAGTTGAAATCCAGTCTCCAGCAGACTGCAATCTGACTGGTCACAGCGTGGCTAACCTGCTGCCTGTATTATCACCCACCTGTATTCTTCTGAAACCTACAACTAATTTTGCTTTTGTTGCTAGAAGGAAAAATTTTGTGTTTTAAAAATGTTATGTTTTTTTTTCTCCTCATTTTTTCTTGTATGTCTTTTTCAATTATTATTGCATAAATCTGTTTATTGCATAAGTTTGGAAGAGTGTGTATGTAATATTGAGATATAATTTAGTTTTTAGATCTTCAGCACTTCAGATGCTATTGTAGCCACATCAGGGCACTGTGTCACAGATGGATTTACGAATAAACACAGGATAGCTTCTAATTCTAGCTGTAGCCAGAGCTTCATGTTATTGT
>Ga0123352_10017264_pt1 | contig 11509 bp, 15 predicted proteins | sample TergutLab28metaG_FD_89700 | JGI IMG/M metagenome (GOLD analysis project Ga0123352, IMG submission 89700) | Labiotermes labralis P1 segment gut microbial communities from Petit-Saut dam, French Guiana - Lab288 P1 | ecosystem: Host-associated > Arthropoda: Insects > Digestive system > Gut ...
GGGGCGCGGAAGGGGCCTGATAGGACTGCGGGTCTTCCTCCGTCCTGGCCGACTCGATTCCGGCCGATCGCGCCGTTCCTCGCGCACCGCCGTCACTGGCGAGACGGTGCGGCCGATGCCGGTCAACCTTCGCGGCCGGGGTGCGTGCAAGTTCCCTCCGTCGTCGGAACGCTGATGACAGGGGCAGTTGCTGCATCGGACGTGGCCGTAAGGCGTCTACCTCTCGCAGCGCTCAGGCGGCACACTGATTCTCCCGGTTCCGCTGACGAGGGAGGCTGCTGGTGACGACTTCTGCTCCGAGGCCGTGGGGGTTGACCCGAATGAGGCGGTTTCCGGCGTCAGCGGTCGTGGCGGCGTCCACGATCGTGCTGGACCCGGAGAGCCAGACCGGAGTTTGGAGCGGGCCGGAGGGGCCGCCGGGGATGGCCCGGCACAAGCGCAGCGAGACGAGCAAGGAGACCACGACAAGGACTTCCCTTGACGGTGGCCCGGATGAGGGCAGTGACCAGGCGGGGGACACCGATTGACCGTGCCGTCGCCCGTGCTTGTCGTCACTCAGTTGGACGATGCGACGGCCGACGGCGTCATTGAGGAACTGGGGCGGCGCGCCGTGCCAGTGGCCCGGCTAGACCCCGGAGACTTTCCGGCGGCGGTCACCGTGAGCTCCACCATCGATGCCTTCGGCCTCACCGGCGAGATCCGCACGGTGACACGAGCAGTTGCGCTTGACAGCGTGAGGTCGGTGTACTGGCGGCGGCCACGCCCCTACATGGCGCCGGGCGGCCTCGAGGACCGTGACGCCCAGTGGTGTGCAGAACAGGCCCGCTACGGATTCGGCGGGATCCTGGCGTCGCTGCCGGGCGCGCACTATGTGAACCATCCCTGGCGCAACCGTGCCGCCGAATACAAGCCCGCCCAGCTCGCGGCGGCCGCCCGGAGCGGGCTGCGGGTTCCGCCGACGCTGCTGACGAACGACGTGGACGAAGCCCGGAGATTCGCAACCCTCCACGATCCGGTCGTCTACAAGCCGCTGTACAACAGCAGTTACACCGACCCAGAGGGCCATGGGCTGACGGTCTGGGTCGAGGAAGTCGCCGCTGCCAACCTGGATGCCGGCGTCAACCAGACCATGCACCTCTTCCAGCAACGTGTCGAGAAGGTTGCCGACGTCCGGCTCACCGCCGTGGGCGGCCACCTCTTCGCCGTGCGGATCGACGGCTCTCCTGGCCTGGACTGGCGCCGGCACTACGACGACCTCTCCTACACCGTCATCGACACGCCGCACGAGGTGGCGAAAGGAGTACACGACTTCCTCTCGGCATTCGGCCTGACATACGGAGCATTTGACTTCGGACTCGACACCCGCGGCGGGTGGCACTTCTACGAGTGCAACCCAAATGGGCAGTTCGCGTGGTTCCCTGGTCACATCACAAGCCGGATCACCGCAGCGCTCGCCGACCAGCTCCAGCACCCCGATCGGGACCGCAGATGAATCTCGCCGCTTCGCTCCGCCAGTCCCTCGCCGACGAACTTGCCCGAGGTGGCCAGCTCACCGATCCCGCGTGGCGCGCAGCCGTCGAGGCGGTGCCCCGCGAGGTCTTCCTGGGCGACGCCGTTTTCCGCCCGAATGGCGCCCAATGGGAACCCGCCCACCGTGACCAGACCGCTGACGAACGGTGGCTCCAGCAGACCTACGCGAACACCACGTGGGTGACCCAGGTCGACGGCATCAGCGCCCACGACGCCGCCGGGCCGGTGACCGGCCGCCCCACCTCTTCCGGCACCCTGCCGTCACTCGTTCTGCGCATGCTGGAACTCGCAGACATCCGCGAGGGCCAGAGGGTCCTCGAAATCGGCACGGGAACCGGCTACTCCACGGCCATCTTGTGCCACAGGCTCGGCGACGAGGCCGTGTACTCCGTGGAGTACGACCAACACCTGGCTGCCACCGCCGCACAGAAGCTCCACGATGCCGGCTACTTCCCCCGTCTCGTCACCGCTGACGGCCTGCGCGGCTACCAGGACGGCGCGGAGTACGACACGATCATCGCGACATGTTCAGTGCGCACCATCCCACCATCGTGGCTGTGGCAGCTCCGCGACGCAGGCAGCGTCGTCACCACGATCAGCGGATGGATGCTCGCCTCGGGCCTGATCCGCCTCGTCCTTGATGAGGACGGCGCCGCCCACGGTCGCTTCGCAGGGGACCACGTCTCCTACATGCTCGCCCGCCCCCACGAACGACCGCACCGTCCCACCTTCTACCCGCATCCGGGAACCGTCCGCACTACGGGTGTCAATCCGGACCTGCTGGATGACTGGACGGGCCGCTTCATTGCGCAACTGGCGGCCCCCTCCGCCGAGCTGGTGCGCACCGCAGGAGGGATCGCCCTCCTCGATGTGGCGACCGGTTCCCAGGCATGGACTGAGCCCTACGGCAATTCTTGGAACGTCCACCAGGATGGTCCGCTGCAGTTGTGGGACCAGGTCGAGAGCGCCCTTTACCTCTGGCAGAAGGAAGGCGCGCCTGATCAGACGGCGCTCGGGATGACCGTCACCGAGTGGGACCAGACCGTGTGGCTCGGGGACCCGACCGGACCGAGCTGGCAATTGCCGACCTGACACGCCGTCTTCGACCCGCTGCCGGTCGCGGCTCTGGCCCTCACGCACCGGCGCTTCAGCTGCGGAATTTCTCCCCGACCACGGCCCCAGCCGATCCCTGAGCACCGCCTGTGCTGTGGTTGCATTCTCGACGTCAGCGCGACATGTGGCTCATCTTGTCGGGCTTGGTCGCTGCGATCACGTGGCTGATCGGAGTCTTGCCGTCACCGTCGCGTTGGAGGGAGTCGGCCAAGGTTCCGGTCACACGCTCCGCGCGAGGATTCTGGACGGCGTGCCCCATGTTGGCGCTGATGTGATCAGCTGGTCTGCTCAACCGTGCTATGAAATGGCACCGCTTCCAAGCTGCCACATTGATTGGCAGAACCCCCTTCGGGCCCGGGGGCGCCCCCGAAGGGTCGACGAAAGGCGCCCTCAGCTGGCGAGGATTACGGCGAGGGTCGCCGCTAGGGAAGGCGTGCTTGGCGGTTCGTCACGGGTCAGCGCGTGCAGGAGCACACCGTCGAGATACGTGACGGCCGCGCGCGCCGCCTCCGGCGCGGCGTGCGCGCCGAGGATGTCCGTCAGGCCGTCGGCCCAGATCCGGGCGGCCGGACGCAGCTCGGGCCGGTAGGCGGCGGCGAGATACAGCTGCATCTCGGTCAGCGCCCGCGGCCGGTCCACGAGATACGCGCCGGTCAGCTCGGCCAGCGTCGTCGGCACATCGGTGCCGTCCCGGAGCGCGGTCTCCCAGACGCCCAGCTCCTGCGCCGACAGGTCGGCCGCGTAGCGGAGCGCGGCGGCGGTCAGATCGTCCAGGGTCGCGAAGTAGTACGTCGTCGCCCCGAGCGGCACCCCGGCGCGCGCGGCGACGAGGCGGTGCGTCACGGCGTCCACCCCTGACTCCGCGATGACCTGGCAGGCGGCCTCGGTGATCCGCCGCCGACGCCCCTCGGGATCACGGCGCCCGGTCAATGCGCACCGCTGAGATTGAGCACCGCGACCCCTGCGATCACCAGCGCCACCCCGAGCACCTTGCCCGCCGTCACCGGCTCCGACAGGAACAGCGCCCCGATGATGACAATCAGGGTCGTCCCCAACCCCGACCACACCGCGTAGCCGACGCTGACCTGCAAGCCCTTCTGGATCGCCACCGCCAGTGCGACGAAGGACCCGGCGTAGGCGACCAGACACACCACCGTCGGCCACAGCCGCGAGAAGCCTTCGGTGCTCTTGAGCAAACTGGTCCCCAACACCTCCGCCACGATGGCCAGACCGAGCAGTACGAACGGCACGCGGCACGCCCCTCAACTAGTACGGATGTACAAGTACAAATGTACAGGAAGGAGCCCGGGGCGCGTCAGGCGCCGGAGCAGGCGCTGCTTGCCGAGCAGTAGTCCGCCACCCTGCGTGACACTGAGGCGGGCCGCGCGGCGTCTTGTGCTTCTTCGCCAACTCGGCGGAGTACTTCGCGTTGTACAGCAGCCACAGCGGGATCACGACCGTCAGCCAGAGCGTCCTCTCCGCCTGCGCCGCGCAATCGCCCAATTCCAGGCCGTATGAATGCCCCGGGGTGCGCCTGGAGGACGTGGACAACCATCCGCTCATCTGACGGCCCTTCGCTCCCCTACCAGAGCATGCCGAGCGCGTCGAGTACCGCCCGTCCGCCGTGAGCTTGTCGGGCCGCCTCCGTGCGTTGTCCGCGACCCGCCGAAGGCCCCAGCGGAGCGGCTGTACGGCCCTGTGCCGCTGGGACGTCAGCGGCTGGCCCGAGGCCCCGGATCGGCCTCGAATGCAGCGGCACCAGAGGCGCGTACGTGACCGTGTGCGTGAACGCCCGCGACTTTCACCTTGACCAGCCCGCCACGGACCACATCGTGTACGTCCACGTGAAGCAGGCCGAAGCAGGGCGCGCCCCGTGGCCGGCGGCCCGAGCCGGCCTGCAGGTGATCGGTGAACCGCGGATGGCACCCCTGTGAAGTGTGTGATCGCGTCGTCGTTCCCGGATTACCCGCCCACAAGCGCGGGTTAAGCTCCTGAGAGCGGGCATCCGGCGGAGGGGAAGCGGTGGCTACGTACACGTTCGTGATTCAGCGACTTCAGATCTGGCCCGGTGACGAGGAGCGGTGGGCAGCACTGGACACTCCGGATCTCGAGGTCGGCGTCGTGGAATGGGACGGCCTCGCGCGCGAACTCGGCATGAAGGTCCTCGAAAAGTTCGGCGAGGACACCGGGTTCTACGGCATCGACCCGTCGGGCTTCCGCGCGGTCGTCCGGGAAGGCGACCACACGGGTAAGGACCTGGACGGAGACGAAAGCGCCTCCGCCACGGTGCGGGGCTACGGTATCTGACACTGAGGGAGTGCGCCGCGGACCGGCACCGGGAGTGTCGTACCCGTTCGGCACAATGGCGATCATGAGCCACGACATCTCCTACACCACCGCTGACAAGGCCGATGTGACCGCCCTCCTGGGCAGCGGCGGAGGCGACCTCACGTCGGACCAGCGCCGCCGGCTCGCCGACATACGCGGCGACGCCCAGGCCCATCAGGCCGATCTCGAGCACCAGGGCGTCGACTGGGGCCTGTCCATCCCTGACGCCCTGGACCACCTTCTTGCGGGGCACTCCTCCTCGGACGCGGAGCGCGCGGGCAACGCCTACCACGCCGCCTTGCAGCACATCATCGACCACAGCGGTTCCGACGCCGCCCAACTGGGCACCTACTCCCAACCCGCCACGTTCTTCGGTCTGGTGGACGAGGAGATGTGCCGCCTAGGTGTACCCGCCGACCTGCTCCCCGGCGGTTTCCTCTTCGGAAACCTGCCCGGCGGTTTCCCCTTCCTGCCCGGCTCGATCGACGGCTACCCGGCCATCGGACACCTCCCGCTGGCCAGCACGAAGTCCGCCGCCGACGCCTACCGCGCCGTCCTGGACCGGCTGAACCCGGACTTCCGGCACGATGTCCACACCCTCATCAGGAAGATGGACATCGAACACGAGTCGTGGGAGTACGCCACGGAGAAGCTGGACTGGTACACCCAGGACACCATCTTCTTCTCCCTGACCTAGCTAGCGAGAAGCCGGGCCCTGTGCGCCCTGCCCTGACCTCACGCCACCGTCATGCTGCATTGTCGTGGCCCGCGCAGGCATCGAGGACGTCTTGGAGGCTCACCGGTATCGCCCCGGTCCATCTGAACACCGACCCGAAATTCTCCGACGGATGGACCCCTCACCGCCAACTCCTGGATCACTCGCACCGGTTCCGCGTCACTGCGTGACGCCCCTGAGGGGAATCGGACGAACTCGAGGCCGGCTGGGGGAACGACGAAGCCAGAAGCGGCATGGCGTCCGCGTCGTGCGGCGTTGATCAGACTGCTGTGCGCAAGGCGTTACTCAGCTCGCGGACTCCGGGCGTGTAGGGGTGGCGAGCGGCGAGGTCGTCGGCGATGGCGCGAATGGCGGGGCGGTCCCGGACTTCCCCGGGACTGGCGCGGTAGGCGGACAGCAGTGCGTGGGCGGTGGGTTCGGGGCGCTGCCAGGCCCACCAGGCGCGAGCCATGTCGGTGGCCATGCGGGCTTTGCGTTCGAGAGTGGGGAACTGCTCAGCGCGCAGGTTCTTGCCCGCCTCGAGGGCCGCGCCGGCGTCGCCGAGCGCCCAGTGGATGCCGACGGCGTACAGATCGACTGCGGCCGGGCTGATGCCGAACAGTCGTCCTGCCGGGGCTACATGGGGCAGATTGCGTGCGGCCAGGTGGGCTTCGTCGGCCATGGCCAGCGCGTCGCCGCGGTGGCCGGTGCGGGCAGCGGTGTAGGCGAGGGTGCACAGCAGTTGCGCGTATGCGGCGGCAGCTGCCTCGGTACGCAGTCCGGTGGCCTCGACGTCGGCTGCGGCCGCGGCCATAAGACGCTGTGCGGCCTCTCCCCGGTTCTGGTGCCGTAGGACGATCGCCAGCTCGCGGGCGGCCGCGGCCGCGGCCAGCGGGGAGCCGGAGACCTCGGCCCAGGTGCGGGCCCGATCGGCGGTGAGCCGCGCACGCTCGTAGGAGCCGAGTTTGCTGAGGATCGAGGTAGCCAGACTGTAGACGGCCGACAGTCGCGCCTGGTCGATCGCGGCCTTTGTGGCCGCGGCCGCTTGGGCATCGGCGATCAGGCCGGGAAGAGCGGACAACAGCCGGCGGTGCGCGCCGGAGTCGTAGAGACTCCGCGCGGCGGCCAGGCGCGTCTCCAGGGGGCCGGCCCCGGTGGGGGAGGGCGTGGCAGCCAGGGCGTCGTCCAGGCCGGTCAGCAAGGCGGCAGGCCCAGCGGCCGCGGTGGCGGTCAGCAGCGTGCGGCGGCGCATGGGGTCCTCCTCGGCATCACGCGGGCTGGCCGTCACTGTAGTAGCCAGCACGGCAGACGCGGGCGGTGGCGCCAGGGAAGTCATCAGGACGTGTCGCGGCACGCCGGACTCGACCGCGGCACGGTGCACCAACGCCAGGTCGGCGATCCGGGCGCTGCGCTCCAGCCGGGAGACGGTCGCCGCCGAGCAGCCGATCCGGCCGCCGAGCTCGGCCAGTGTCCACCCGCGCTGCGTACGGGCGAGACGAATCAGCGCACCGGGGCGCCGCTGGGCGGCTAACGCGGCCACCTGCGCGCTGGTCCAAAGCAGATCGACAGGCACGGGCGGCCTCCACACCACAGGCCGGGGACTGCCACCGTAAACGCGGCCCGTGCGGTACACCAGAGCCCTTTCAAGACATGCAAAACCGTTGCATACCACGGCAAACGATCACTCCTCGGTCGCTGGAGGCGGTCTGCTGGCCGTAGCCGCCCCGCTCGCCCGCGGGGCCCGTCCACCCGGAGGAATCGTGACCACCACAACCACAGCACCCCGCAGCGCGCCGACCACCGCGTTCCGATTCGCCCGCGACGTCGTGCCCCCCGACCTGTGGGACAAGCAGGTCGCCCTCCTGCAGCGCGACTACCCCTACGACTCGGTGATGGCCACCCGCGTCCTTGGCCAGGCCTACGCCTACCTGCTGACCGCGATGGCACACCGCGGCGAGCAGCTCGGCCTGGCACCCAGCACACTGGTCGACATCGGCGTCCACACGGTCATCCTCGACACCGTGGCCTACGCCGAGCTGTGCCGGAAGTTCAACGACGGGCACTTCCTCCACCACGTGCCGCTGGTCGACGCCAAGAACGACGGGTCGGTGATGAAGACCGCTGCCCGTATCGCCGCCGACGGCTGGCACGTCGACCTGCCCCTGTGGGCCGACGCCGCCGACTGCGGCCCCTGCCACCCCGGCAACGACTCCCACTGACCACCCCAGCACAGACCATCACGGTCCCGGGTAGGCCTGGCCACCGTCCCGCCCACCCGGGCCGCCCACTTCGTCGAGCCCGCCAGCCCAGGACCACTGGCCACAGCCTGCCAACCGGCCACCGGACTTGCGGGCTCAGCCCGTTGAGGCCTAGCTGTCAACCCGCGCGCGCCGCTGCCCGCCGTCCCACCCCTCGCCCGGGTGATATGGCGCCAAAGCCGCCCGGGCGAGGCCCGCAGCGACCAGGATGGGCCGGGTGCCCAACCCCGCAACGTCTGGCGCCGACCTCTGGCACCACTACGGCCGCACCCGCGCCACCCGCGACCGCGCCATCCCGAAAAGCTTCCACTGGAACTGGAGCCAAGACAGCGGCCCCGGAGCAGAAGTTCTCGGCGATCTGACCGGCCGCGTGGTCGGCGACCTCGGCGCCGGCGCCGCGCGACATGCCGCCCACCTGGTCACCCACCACCAACCGGCGCGCGTCGACGCCATCGACGCCTCACCGGCCCAACACGCCCTCGCCACCAGCCTGTACGGGCACCTCGCACCCTCCCTGCACATCGTGCGCCGCAGCGCCGCCGACCACCTGCACGCCTCACCGCGCACCTACGACATCCTGTACGCGGTGTTCGGCGCGCCCTGCTTCACCGACCCCAGGGACCTGCTGCCCGCCGCCGCCGCCGCGCTGCGCCCCGGAGGGCGCCTGGTGTTCTCCACCCTCGCCCACTACCTCGGCGGCCGCGCAGCCGCAGCCGACGTCGTCCACGCCGACATCCCGGCCACAGCCCCCGACGGATACGCGACCACGATGCGCCGTTGGGTCCTGCAAGAGCAGCTGTGGAACAAGCTCCTCGACAAGTCCGGATTCACCCGGATCCGGATCGACCTGCTGCCCGCCGCAACGCACGCACCGCGGGACGCCAGCACCCTCCTGATCGCGTGCACCCGGCCCTGACTGACCACAGATCACCGGGCCGGCAAGCCCTACCCGGCAGCCCCGGGACGTCACCTGCCCGGCATCCGCGGCGCCCATGAGAAGGGCGGCGTAGAGGGCCAGATCGGCTGGTTCCGCCGCAACCACCTCGTCCCCGTCCCCGACGTCGCCACGATCGCCGAGCCCAACGAGATGATCGACCAGTGGGATCAGGCCGACGAGGCCCGCCGGAGCCGCTCGCGGCAGCGGACAGTCGGCGAGTACTTCGCCGCCGAGCAACCTCTGCTCGCCCCGCTGCCGGACGAGCCGTTCGAGACCGGCCGGCTGTTCACCCCGCGGGTCGACCGCAACCCTGGGCAGACGAACCCTGGTGGCATCCGCTCTGGATTCCCTGGGCCGAGAGCGCCGACGGCAACGCCCAGGTGATCGACCAGCGTCCCGGCCCAGGGACCGGACGCCTCGGCTGGGCGGGCCACGGCGACGGCGGCGACTTCACCGACTCCTGGCCCGATCTCACTGACCTCCTGGATGCAGTTGCGCATGCGCTGCACGAAGGCGGAGGCGTCCGCGGCCTGCACCCCTTCCTAACGGAGCGGGACGAACTGTGGTGGGACGACGAAGGCTGCCAGGAACTCAGCGGCCGACCGCTGAGGCCCGCGCCCATCGGACTGCGATGACAACGACTGAGCAGACGGCCCGCGACCGCCGAAACGCGCGACAACGCTCGCGGTTCTCGGCGACATTCGAGTCGCGGTCGACCACCAACCGCTGCCAACGCTCACCGACGGGCGCTCTCACTTCTCACCTACGCAGCCAACTCCCCCTTCCCAGCGTCGAATCGGGCCCTCGCGCGCCGCCCGGCCCACGCCGTCGGCCCGGGCTTCGAGCGCGCGCACGCCCGTGGTGCCGCCCGACGGCCTGCGGCCTCCCCCCTTGACCAGAAGTTCGTGACTCTCTAAAGTCCTCGCACCTCACGAGGTACATCGATTAACCAATCGTTAACCGCCTGGTTGGAGACCTTCGCTGTGCGCTCATCGCTGACCCGGCGCGGTTTGCTCGCCGCCGGCTCCGGTCTGGCTGCGGCCGCCGCCCTGCCCGCTCTGTCCGGCTGTTCGTCGCTGTTCGCCTCGGACTCCGATCCGGACACCCTCGTCGTCCATACGCAGCTCGGCACCACCGCCACTGGCTCGCCGACGTATCTGGCCGCGGTGGACCGGTTCCGCAAGGAGAACCCCGGGCTCAAGGTCAAGAACCTGATCAACGGGGACGACCTGGGCCAGGTGTACGAGACGTCGCGGCTGGCCCGCAAGGAAGCCGACGTCGTCATGGTGAACCTGTACGACAAGACGCTGACGTGGACCGACGTCGACGCCACCGTGGACGTCAAGGGCTACCTCGACGACTGGGGGTTGCGCGAGCGGGTGCTGCCCGCGGCGCTGTCCGCGTGGACGGACGACAAGGGCAGGCTGCGCGCGTTCCCGTACTTCGCCACGAACTGGCCGGTCGCCTACAACCGGGCGCTGCTGGACAAGGCGGGTGTGGACGCGATACCCACCACCGGGGACCAGCTGATGGCCGCCGCGAAGAAGCTGCGGGCCAAGGGCATCGCCCCGGTGACGGTCGGCGGCAACGACTGGACCGGCCAGAAGCTGCTCGCCCAGATCATCCAGACGTTCCTGACCGAGGACGAGGCGCGGCACGCCTACTCCACCGGCGACTTCGGCAGCCGGGGTGCCCGCGCGGGTATCGAGTACTTCACGATGCTGCGCGACGCGGGGGTCTTCGCCGACAAGGCGCAGGGGCTCACCTCGGACATCATGTCGACGCAGTACAACACGCAGGCGGCCGCCGCGCAGTCGGCGATGTCGTCCGCGCTGGCGAAGGTGCCGGCGGACGTCGCCCGGCACACGGAGGTCGGCGGCTGGCCGCTGGCCGAGGGCGCCGCGCACGACCGGCCGACGATCATCAGGGCGTTCACCCTGATCGGCTTCTGGATCAGCCCGAACGGCGTGCACAAGATCGAGCACGTCGAGAAGTTCCTGCGGTTCATGTACCGCGCCGACACGGTCTCGCGGTTCGTGACGGAGTCCGGGCGGGACATGGCGCTGCGCACCGACACCGTGAGCAAGGACTTCCCGCTGGTTGGCGCCGCGCAGCGGCTCGGCTCCACGGTCAGCGAGGTGCTGCTGCCCGACGTGTACGTGCCGCCGGCAGCCACCCAGCCGCTGATCACCGCGACCAGCACGTCGTTCACCCGCGGGACGAGCCCCGCGAAGGTGCGCGCCGCGCTCGAGTCCGCGTACCGGTCCGCATGAAACGCCGCGCCGCCCCCGGCCGCGCTGCCCACAGCCGCCCCGCGACCTGCCGCGGCCCCGCGGCTGCCCGCCCCCGCCCAGCCGCCCCGACCCCGGGAGCCACCGCATGACGACGCTGACGACGACGCCGGACGGCGGTGCCTCGACCCGCCGACGTGTCCCGGCCCCCGCCTCCGCCGGGCGCCGCCCGCCCCGGCAGGGCGGCACCGTGCTCGCCGTGCCGGCCCTGGCCTGGTACCTGGTCTTCATGCTCGGGCCGATGGTCGCGATCTTCGTCATTGCGGCCCTGCACTGGCCGGGCATGCTCCAGCCGGTCTCCTTCGCCGGGTTCGGTAACGTCCGCACGGTCCTGCAC
>Ga0123352_10017268_pt1 | contig 11509 bp, 6 predicted proteins | sample TergutLab28metaG_FD_89700 | JGI IMG/M metagenome (GOLD analysis project Ga0123352, IMG submission 89700) | Labiotermes labralis P1 segment gut microbial communities from Petit-Saut dam, French Guiana - Lab288 P1 | ecosystem: Host-associated > Arthropoda: Insects > Digestive system > Gut ...
AACCTTACCACCTTCATGTGCCGATTGCCTCGAAATCTGGGAGTCTCCACCTCGTGGGGCCCTCAGGGGCTATCCAGACCTGTACCTTTTTACCCCACAGAAAATACTGGGTGTCCATTACAACAATTAAGATGTGAAGATTATTCGGTGAACATCACGTATGTTCCGAAAATCATACGATACCCACAAACACACTCGGTGAACAAAATGCAATCATTTATGTCAAAGCAACTGCTCTCCCCTCACTGACAGATCGCTTGGGGTGGGGGTTCTAACTTTCGGGGACGCTCTGCTAGACCGCCGAATGACCATTGAGGTCAATACACATGTCGACGTAACTGTCGATATAGGTCACTGTTGCAGGTAGGTGTACAAGAACGTAATGGCTCTGTAGAGAGGAGGGTGGTAATAGCAAGGGAATACAATACGTTTCGATTCTGGAAACCCAAACGATAGGCTGGACCACCAAAACGGAAACAATTGAATACATAATGGTGGCTATGGATCCGCTGTGTTAGTTTGCATTACCTCGTGCTAGAATGGATTATGGAGATAACAGCACTATCGCCGCGACCAGCAAGGTAAAGGCACTATAGTGAAGCAGATCCTATGACTGAGCGTAAAGCTTAAAGCCTACACAGTGAAGGAAGGTAATACGCATTAGGTACATCGCTAACACATGGAAGTGGTTTCGAGTTCCAGTCATTTTTATGTCCGATAAAAAAACCCTCGGTACTTTTCAGAAGAAGCTTACGGGAGGGGTCCAAAGTCTGTCTGGATGCGGTGATGAAGAAACAAGTCTCTAGAGAGAGAAGCGTGGAGAACTGGAAGAATGACGATTCACAATGGTAACCGAAATACCTGGAGAAGAGCACAATTTTCGGGGCAAGAGTGAAACTCACCTACATCTCCTTTCAGTGGGTAAGCGCACAGAATGGTAACGAAGCCGGAGAGAGAACTTCGTTGTGATCTCAATTTTAAGAATGCATAGAACCTTGGTTGCAGCAGGACAAGCTCTACCACATCTTTCCATCCAGGCAGTCCCTGATACAACAGTATTGCACGTACCGTCAATGCGATCCCAAGTCACAGTACCATCGCCAATTGCGGGAAACTAAGCAAGCGACAATTTTGCTACGTAAAAAGTAGTGACGTGTGGTAATTATTACAATAAAACTAATCTGGACAGGCAAATGACGTCAGATGGAATTAAGTGGACTCGTCTCGGGTAATGTAACTGTACAAAATGTATAATCGTCACAAATCGCTATTGACCCTGTGACCAGAGAAATAACAAAATGGTACAACGCTAAATACTCAGACAGTGCTAAGTTACTGATGCTGTCAATTGTAGTATGGAAGAGTGACTGGTAATCATGAAGCTGAACATGAGGAATTTAATTAACAAGAGAATTTAGCAAACAAGAACATTGTGGCGGTCATTAGAGCAATTAAAGAACCATGTTGCAATTAGCGGCAGTCGGGCTTGCAAACACAGGCGCATCAGATGCCAGGTACGATCATACATTTGTATATTACTGTTACCAGTAAACAAGGAGGGGCAGAATTACATTGCCGCACAGTTATGAACCCATAGTAATTAATACTGAGGACCAGCGTTCCTCAATACGTGGCCCGCGAAATCTAGTGTGTGTTACAGAACACTTCACAATGGCCAACAAGCTATTATTCTGTCTTTGTATTAAAAAAAAACTCGGCTATATGTTTCTTGAGGGTCCCAGGAAGGCACTACATTACCCCGAACTGCCTGCGGTAATGTACCTACAAGCATGGTCATCAAACCGGACAAGCCTCAGCAGAATGCCAGACGAAGCGTGACCCACAACAAAAGGCCCGTAGGCGGGGGAATCTTCAGGCGTGGGCCAACACCCATGGGGGGGGGGTAAACTCCGATATAAAGTCCTAGTCCTCCAAATTCACAACACTATGCCGAAAAACACAGTCGTTTCGAAACCCCAGTTAGGGAGGTCACGAACAGGTAACGGGCTGAAGAACCAGAAGAAGAAGGAAGACAACCCAGAAACGTCGGTACGTTCCTAACGAACTACAAGGCGTCCTATCGCAGCATACGTCAATCGCAATTTTCAGTTTCCCTGCCTTATCTGCCGTCAAAACAACAGTTTCACAGAAGTTACAAACAGACTTAACGGTATTCTGTTTGTTCTTGGCTTAACGACAACGTGAACTAATACAACGATACAGCGTCGAATTGCTGGACGATCCGCCTACAGTGAACAATACAAGCTGTGGTAAGAAGCGGTCGTATCCTACGTTAAGGAACAATCCTGGCATTTGTCCAGATGGAATGAGGAAAACTACGGAAGAAGAATAACCAAGCTCCCAGTCGAGATTTAAACCTGGAGCCTCCCGAATGACCACTTGATTGCGACGTTCTGGTATTATACCGATAATACCAACATGGCAGGCACGAGAAACTTTTAAGGTGGAGGTGACACTGCAGGGTTCTGAAATCCCGTGTTGTTCGAAACACGCAGAAAATTCGTTATGCCAGCATCTTCGCAAAATGCTGAACAAGAACTTGGTAGCTCGCGAAACATAAATCTACCGTTAACAGTACGGTGGCAACTAAAGCACCACTGGGATCATAAAGGAGATGGCAAATGACGAATGACCATACACACAGTACATACCATGGAATTCTGCAAGAAACTTTTTACTTGCGTGTTACAAACATTGCGAAGGTGGGACAATTTGAGGTTATATGAGATAAATCGATAGTGTGAAATCGCAATACATGTAGTAGAATATATATGATATTTATTAACTTCAATTGGGTTTCCAACCGGTGGCAATGGTCGGTGAAATTGTACACAAGTAGGAAATAAACAACAATATAGGAAATAAACAACAATATACGTGGGGAGAAACAATACATAAAACAATACAAAAACACTGAACACACAAAATAGAAAGCAAAACAAACATAAAACGAATAATGAAAATATAAAATAATTAATTAGAACATAAAAAAGAGCGAAAGACATAAAGCAAATAGCAGTACGACAACGAGACAACAAGAAGTGCAGTAGCCCACATACAAACTACTCGTACATATTTATATAAGTCCATGATAATGCACACATTCCACTAACGATCAACGATAGAAAGGAATGGATCACTACAATGTGCAGTATCGACACTGCCCGACGTTACACACTTTACGAGCTCCATCTGGACGAGATCTCGTCGGATCACAAAGAACGAGGCAGGTGTCTCTGTATACATACTGCATACAGAATACAAACAGCTACAACTGGTACCTGGAGCGGCTCTCACATATTTTTAATATCACAACATTGTAATCTTGTGCTTATCAGTTTTATGGAGTTTAGAATTTTAAGACTTTAATCATGCCAATGAGGGCGATGCAATACATTTTATTCCTTTGTTATGAAAGACTCCCTTAGGATGGGCACCCGGTGCGGAAACACGTAGAGGATCAATATTTGTCACAAATGTTATTTTATTAAGTGCATCTGTTAGTTGCTGTGTTAATTATAAGAATATGCACCTAATGAATAATATAAAATTCGTAAAGAATGCCTGATGGAAGGTAGAAACCGGCATACAGTACTCTGTATTCTGTGTAGGCTATGAAATCCTGTTTCGATTGCTCGCGAAGCGCCCAGGCCGGTTCTGAGGCCCACTCTGTCTCTCACTGAATGGGTAGAGGGGTTCATTTTCAGGAAACAAAGCGACCGGGGCGTGAAGCTGACCATTCACCACCACACACTGCTGAAGTCACGAATGAGCGGAGCTACCTTCACTTCCCCCATATGCTTACTTGGCTTGTGCCCAGAAAAACTTTATGCCTTTAACTTTTGTGAAAAGTACAAATTATTAAGCCTCATGCTCTCAATTTTCTTCATCCCCTGTTATTACGTCCAAGCATTATCCTTGGTGTCCGATTCCCGAACACCCTAATTCAGGAGGATACAGGTCCTCTAGGACGTCACGTTGGACCCTGAAGAGGATGGCACTATGCTCGTACAAAGTATCACTAACGTCTTCCCAGCCGACACGGTGTAACATTGCAGAAGACCCGGTAACGTCAACACCGCTGTGAAAACCTCAAATCTGGCACCCCCAATTACGTTCCTTCCTTAATGTGAAATAACGAGTATTGCGCCCCTCAAGGACACTGCCATCTTCACGTCTTTATACAGCAAACTCGAAGAGGAAAGACACTCAACTGAATGATAAGAAAATTTACCCGAATTTAATCTGCGTGTAACTTATTCATACAAACAATAATAATTTGTTACTGTCGCTAACAAACCTTACAACCAAAGGTTTAAAATTATTAGGCAGCTGTATCTATGTAGTGATTGTATCCTGTATTTTCATGATACGACCTGAACAAGTATACTTAACTTTTAGGTCTTCGTGACTTAGATTTTTGTTTATCGTGGCTTCACTCTGTCCCTCCAAACAAACTCCAAGATAGCACACCTACAGTCCGCCTTCTTCCACATTTTTTCGATGCAATATTACCACCAACAAATCACTGTACGCTATACAGGCTAAGCTACACAGAGCTCGTTAAATACGCTACACATAAATAAACTACTTACTTAATAACTCAATAACAGGCAGAATTTTCGTTCCATACATATTAATACTTAGACTACTGCTGTTGTTGTTGATACAGAGCTGTTGTAGAACCATCCAACCCACACAGTGCAGGTGCATTCTCGATGGGAACGAAGGTTGAAAACACAGGTAGCATGGTTGAGTTACACGTGCGCATAAACCACTGCGCAGCCTGGAGCTATTTAGCAGAACAACCCGGCTGGTTGAGTCTGATTATTAATTGGGTGGAAAACAAACCCAAACAAACGCACAACGCCACAGCAGGGCTCAAACCCTCCCCTTCTACATCCCCTTCCCATCCTCCCATTTAACCTGCGGACAAATTAAAATTAACTCCATGATCTGTATATAATGGCTGTCGCTTGTGTCCCCATGAACAACAGTGCTGCTGCGCGGTTCTCACGGAAACTCGTACACATACACCGGATACGCTTACACATGTTTATTCACAACAAAATTCGCAAGCAAAGCCTTCGACATGCCTTTTGTACTCAGGGCATATACCTTTTAAAAGCAATGTATGATGAACAGCAATTTCTCCCCAACATGACAGTGACGTTCCTCAGAACATTGACGTTAACAGAACCAAGTTTTTGCGAAAACCTGGGGCTAGGAAAAGAGTAACAACACTTAACAGTCATCGTGGGCTTGCATATAAAATTTTAATCAGGAAATCTAAAAGAAGAAACGAATGGGTAAACGTTGGAGCAGAAGGAAGGATAATATTAAAATTAAACTTTCCAGTAAAAAATCGGAGTGTGGACCGAATTTGGATGTCATTAAACCTCTGTTCCTCCAAGCATGGATCTCTTACTGGTAAACCCATCAATGTTTTCTAAGTGTAGGCCTACAGAAATTCACAGCCGAGAGCACAAAAAACCCAATACCTCGGTTGGCAAACCAGATGCCGACGGAAGATCACGGTTATAGAACTGCGGTGGGAGAGGAATTAATCTCCGTGTCGAACCTAACTCCGCAGATCTTCCTACAAGTTCATAGTTACTCGGACTAGACAATCGTTGATTCATCACTGCAGTTAACAGAGGGTTTATCCTGAGCTACGAAGCTTTCTCAGCCAGATACCGGTGTGAAGAAGAAACGTACTTCTAACGTTCATAATATTGTCACATTTTCTACCAACAGGAACTGATAAATAGCTGAAATACCACTGGATAGGAACTGGACCCCCGGATGGTGGCGAAGCGAGAAATACCACCCCTGTCAAAACAAATCCCCATTCTTACCGCAGCCAGCACTTTACTCAGTTATCCTGCCATCGCACAGGACGAGAAACTCTGAATCTCATGCAAACTGTAAACAGACTCGACACAAGCACATAATGGGAGCATGTTCCAGCGATTCTTTTACGTGTCAGCTGATGACATTCGCAAGTAAATAGTGCGGGTGTGTGTACGTCTAACAGTCTGGTCACGTTTTCGGCGTGGAAAGATGAAGGATGATTATAGTACGGGTGAAGCCTTGAAGGCGTGCTGGAATGTCTGCCGGCATTGCGGGTACCTGTGATCCTCACTAGTATGTCCACGTACAGCATGGTATGGTTGGGAAACTTAAAAACCATAAGGGAAGACTACATTGCGATTCCGTAAAACCCACTTAGTACTGCCAATGTGCTAGACCAGCGGATGTAAAGCAAACATCTAAAAATGCGTTCTGCAGTCACATAACTTAATTATGTAAATTTACAAATATACAATAAATCCTGAAAAAAAGAAGGCTGTTATTCATTTACAATTTAAAGGGAAGAACGAGTATGACATTGTCACGTTTGTTTTCAGCGGTTTACTGAAGACAAGGGCCTACTCACTCGACAACTAACCCAAGAGTAGCAGAACGAACAATGCTGATATCTGTTTTTATTCTCAGAGCGAACACAACAATTCGAACACTACGCATTCGTTTATCTTCTACAGCATGTTTCGGCAGTTTGTTTCGCCCATCACCAGGTGGTGTCAAGTAACGTAAATGGAAATGTATACTGAGGTGGAGGCCTCTCCATCAAAGTTAGTGCGTTAAAATACACAAGATGACTATTATTGCCTATAAAGGACTAATATTAAAACTTATACAATGGTAGTTAAAATTGATTGAAAAGCAATTATTACTGAATTTTAGACAGAAAAAAAATAAAGAAGACGAAGAAATTACTTCCATCTAAAATTCAACGAAAATTACACTTTAATAAATTTTAACTACCATTGTATACATTTTAATATTATTGCTACGTAAGGAATAATCGCCAACTCACGTACTTTAACGCATAACTGTGAAGAGGAAGCCTCCACCCCACTATTTATGTCATTCTGATTCTACCTGAAGATGGCCGAAACAAACAGCCGATACATGCTTTAAAAGATAAACGAATGCATAATGTTCAAAGTGTTGTGTTAGCTCTGATAATAAAAACAGATATCCATTAACAAACACAACGGGGTGACGACATCTAAATTAATATATCACGTCTCATCCCATGAGCAGAGACATCGAAGGTGAAGGGTTGCAACTGTCTCGATTTAAGGTCCATTCCAACTGTGAAACGGGAATTTTGGGTTCGTCCACGCGTAACTTCAAATGGCTTGGTTTTGCGGAATGAAATAATATGCTGGGCAGAAAAAAAGGTGAAACTTGATAAGTCATGGGGATTGTTTCCAACCAGGGTGACGACACAGCTGCACTTATGAACACTTAAGCTTCTAATTTTGCCCAGCTTGAATGTAGAATATTTACTTCTTCACAAACACTATGCGGTGGCTTGCCTGGCTACACTTATCTAGTGCTCGATGCTTTGACGCTGACCATGCACCACCCTAAGCCCCCGCTTTAAGTTTCTGGGGAAAAAAGTGCACTTTCTTTCTTTCGTTAGCTGTTTCTTGTATGACAGACACTACACGAACAGTAGAAGAGTAACTGATCAGACTGAGAGCGAAAAAGGGCATGGGCATAAATGGTGATTTATACTTGACAATGGCAAGATTCTTATATGACTGTGTCCACGATCTGAAGCGGCAGAATGTTAATATTCCTGATTCTTCACATTGCACAGATAATGGTACTGGGGGTACATATTAGCTGCACGACAAACTATTCTTTATGACTACCGAAACATCATTGGCCCAGAAAGGTTTTAACAGTGGATTAGATCAGTTACGCCACAAGCCGGTAATCAACAGTTTCTTCCGGCCCGTAGACAAGTTTTTCAATATCTGGCAATGGCTGATAACCATCTGCGTCAATGTTCACGTGTTAGTCATTTCCACTGCGACAGAATGTACATTTTATTGCTGTGAAAATTCCGAAATTATTTTTAATGTGAAGGTGACATGTCAAGATATTAGTTTGTTCAATAGCAGATTTTTTTTTTTAGTTTGTGATTACAAACGTTGTCTGTACTTTTCAGCTGTTAAAATTCAGTATTAAGAGACTGCAGCTAATGTACTTATAGTTATCGCGTTACGATGGAATGTAAATATTTTAAATTTTTTCAAATTCTTTCAGTTTCTGAATTTACAAGCCCTCGAAATAAAACACTGAACTGTAGTCAATGTATTTATCGTGAAGACAGACAAATTCCTGTACCTAAAAGTCTTCATATGACTTGCGAACAATTCAGTATTATATAGTTCCGTCGTTACTCCGTCAGTTTCGTAACAGTTACAATTTTGTTTTTCAATTTTCTCAAGTGATTTCAGAACATTCTTAATAGTATATTCAGTAGAGAGGGGGAAATGAGACCATAATACAACTGACTTCGCTGATTTCGCGCTGATATAAAAACCCGCATGGTCCAGTTACGCTCCGCCAGCATTATCATCATCATCATCATCATCATCGTCGTCATCATTTGGCACTACAACCCTTTGTGAGTTTTCGGCTTCTCAGCCAAGTCTCTCCAAGTTCTTCTATCCTTTGCTGTTTCATTCCAGTTTTTAACTTTCAGCTTTTTTAGATCTTCCAAAACATCCTCTTGCCATCGTTATCTTGGTCTTCCTACTGGTCTAGTTCCCATAGGTTTCCAATCTAACAGCTTCCTAGTTGGTCTTGCTTGGTCCATTCTTTGAATATGCCCCAGCCATTTGATTCTTTGTGCCTTGATGGATCTCAGTATATCTGTACCTTCTATTAATTTATCAATCTCCATGTTGTTTCGTGTTCTCCATATATTGTCAATATTAATAGGGCCAAATACCTTCCTTAGTATTTGCTTTTCAAAAATGCGTAGGTTTTTTTTTTCATCTTTGCTGTTAAAGTCCAAGTGTCTGATAAATATGTAACAAATGGTCTTACATTCCTCCTGCACTTACAATAATGTATCGACCCTCTATTATTCCAAAAATTGTTAGTGGCATCTGCTTTAAGGTTCCAGTGCTCAAATCACCAAGAACATTCATGTTCCAAATTTTCTTGAACGCCCAACACCATATAAAGTCCACCATTGCAAATATACGATTACAGTAATTGTAATCGTACGTAAGTGAATGGCGAGAGACAATCATCCCTCGCCCATCACTCATACATGCAGGCAACTCGTGTTCATGTGGGAAAACAGAATCAAATTAGGGCGATATTGCAATATTCTGTGGCGTACGGTGGCTGAATAGGCGACATGTTCCGTCGCTGATCTCAACCGTTACGTGAAATGAAAACCATTCTTTCCTTGAAAGGTGAGAAAAGGGAGGACATACGAGTACGCACTTAGGATATAATGAACGGCTTGTAAATTTAACGCTGCTAATGGATATTAGAGTACACGAATACGCCAAATACCGAGCTCCAAGATAAGAGAGACCAACAGATGTGAATGCATATAAAAGATGGAAATCGTTTGGGGAAAACCTGGACATACTTTACACGATTTTCGTAACAACATTCATATACTGAGCAAATCATACGAACACGGACCAGAGTCCTTCTTGAGAAGATACCATTATCAGATTAGCAAGAACTTCCCTGCCCTTCATAAGAACGTACAAAGCAGAGGTTAATTATCTTTCCAAAACAGTCCTCAAGATTAGGTGAGCTGGGTAGTGCAGTCGGCATAGCGACTGGCTACGGGCTGGACGGTCCGGGGATCGAATCCCGGTGGGGGCGAGATTTTCCGCACCTGTCCAGACCGGCCCTGGGGATCACCCAGCCTCCTGTACAATGGGTAACAGGTCTTTCAGGGGATAAAGAGCGGCCGGGGCGTGACGCTGACCCCTGAACCCCTTCTAGTGCCGTGGTCAAGAAAGAGTAGAGCTATACCTCCACTTCCCCTATGGGCCGTACGGCCTGTACAGAGCCTCAGTGCCTGTACAAGGGTGCACTTTACATTTTGGCCACTTCATTTCCAGATTCTGACGAAAATTTCCAGAATAGTGCATTCGAAATTTAATAAAAAGTGGCACTCCACAAGGAGAAATTTCCTATTTCTCGTATACACCGTAACAGAAGAGGCGTACAAAATATCGTTTTCTTTTTTCATTAAATATTCCTAACATTCAGAAGGGTACATCCGAAAGATGCCGGTCCCAGTGGCCGCGCGGTCTAAAGAGTAGCTATGCGGCCGCTCGCCTACTGGGACTGTGGGTTCGAATAACACCGGGGGCAGGGATGTTTGTCTGTTGTGAGTGTTGTGTGATGTCAGGTAGAGGTGTCTGCGACGAGCTGATCACTAGTCCAGAGGAGTCCTACCGACTGTGGTGTGTCGTTGTGTGTGGTCTAGAAACCTCATGAATGAGGAGGCCCTGGCCCACTGGGGAGCTGTTTCTGCCAAATAAAAAAAAATCAGAAAGACTGAAATATATAAAAAAGAAAATAAACCAAAAAGTACGAAAATAAAACCGTACGTAGCAACTCTCAATTACATCTCATATTTTATAATTTAATCAAGTAGAAAAGCGGATGAAAAGACGCAGGTATCACAAACCCTATTCTGTGCGCACGATTCACTCTTTGAGTAGGTCTTACAATATGTAATCAATCTATTCAAGAAGTGACCACAATGCTCTTCTCTCCGTAACCCCTGACCTCACCCAATGGAACAGGAGGAAATCCATGTTACATTGAATCTTATTCTTACATTCAGACTACGTCTAAGAACAAAACAGACACAAGTGGTAACTTAGCCACACACAGCTTCACATCGCGTGTCTGATCCACAAATATGTGTTAAACACAACACGCGGCATTTCTGGTGTCCTGATATTAATTCGGTGCTACAACATAATCCCGTTGCTAAATATGAGTTTAATGAAATTTCCTGTATGTTATTTGTGACAGAATGCCAGAATTAGAAATTCCATGGACTATCGACTGTGGTGGAGCAGCAATCATCAGTCCACACGTCGTACACTTATTAAATTCCAAATATACTGAAATGTCACAATGGTGTTTCAAATATACTGTTAATAATCATAGCTCTTGGTTGCGCTGTTTTGCGACATGCAGTGCACATAAAGAGGAGTCTAACGTCATTATACAGCAGAGCTGAAGATTTTGAACTGTCTGTTAATTTTCAAGTTAGTAAAAATTGCGGAAAATCATGAATTGTCTAACAGCAGCAGCACAAGCCTGATGTCCTCTAACTCACGGTTCTGTTTATTTAACGACACCCTTCCGAACGCAAGCCAAGAAGACATTTACGTCTAAAAGACAGTCTTCATCAGTTAAACACTATTATACAAAAAGCTCCATTCGAAATCTCAATGTCTTAAGAAAATAATACTCACACAATTAAAAAGGTAAAGGTAAAGTGATCCCATTACAGGTTCGGTGTGGCCCAGAGGGTGGGTAGAGGTATAGCTCTACTCTTCCATGACCGCGGCACTAGAAGGGGGTGAGTGGTCAGCAGCACGTCCTGGCCGCACTTTACTCCCGG
>Ga0123352_10017269_pt1 | contig 11509 bp, 7 predicted proteins | sample TergutLab28metaG_FD_89700 | JGI IMG/M metagenome (GOLD analysis project Ga0123352, IMG submission 89700) | Labiotermes labralis P1 segment gut microbial communities from Petit-Saut dam, French Guiana - Lab288 P1 | ecosystem: Host-associated > Arthropoda: Insects > Digestive system > Gut ...
TCAGCCTACACAACACAACAAGTACTCGCTAGCTCCTGAAGATGGACGTATTAACGTCTGAAACATGTTGAGCAATATATAATAAAGCAAGTGTCATCTAGTTGGTCAACCTTTATTCAAAGCTAACCTTGATGTTCGGGTCGTAACATGACGGGAGAGGAGGAGGAGCTTGTTCACCCCTGATAGCTCATTTCTTAATAAAGGTATTTCGTTAAAAACTAGGCCCATAAAATAAGGAGAGAGCAGCTCCGAAATTTGAGATCTAAATGAACTATTTTTTTTTATGTAATAGTGAAAATTGACGAAACTTCTTAAAAAAAGACGTTCAAGGGAACTTCCCACGGTTCTCGGAACGCTGGAGTACACGCCATCCAGATATCTGAAGCGGCTGGAGAGTAGATTTTACCTTTCACCAGTAACAACTGTCATGTTTATTTTAAAAATGTAGGCTGTTATCCGAAATAACGAGTGAGTATTTTAAAATTCTGTATATGCCCAATGGCTTGTCTCGCAAGATCCAGATTTCTCCAAACGGTGTTCATGAAGATTTAAGTCTTCTGGGATATGACGCCGTTTCGTTTTATATATAGGTTCCAACGTTTCGGACGAATGTCTGCCTCCATCTTCAAGGCACTTCAAAATTCTTACCAATCCACACTGCCATATATCCCAGAGGAATTTAATACACATTTAGTGACTGGACATCGTAGGTGTTATTAAATACCGTTCAGCAAACAAAGTGTAGATTGTTTTTGCCAACGCAGTCATTACAGTACTCTGAGCGAAATTCGTACTTTCGGATAACTGACGTTCTTCATACGTGAGTCTGGAGCAGTCCGAGTCTTTTGTGTGTTTACAGTTGCTACTGCTGCCTCACAATAAAACACTCTTCACTTCTAACAAGCTGTTGTGTCTAACAAAAGTCAGATTGTCCCAAACTCAGGGGGTATGTTTGGGGTTGCGTGGCTACCCTCGTTATGGTTCGACCCCCCGTCGCTGGGAAATGACACACGACACCCAGTCTCCCACTCCTATCCATATTCGGGCCACCAGTGATTCTGAAGATTCTTTATCGCGATGTTCTCCTCTGTTACTTGCTTAATGTTCCTGAAATTCAAATTTAGTTCTTAATTCACACAATTATGTTACTGTATTGTATAAATCCGTTATATGTGAGAACGATTATGAAACAGAGAACTGTGATTTTAAAATTTGATTTCTCCGTTGATTTCAGCGTCAAATTATTTTTCAGTATATCTAATGCAACTAAAACACTTATTTCTTCATCTCGTTTCTATTTTGTTGTGTAAGAGCTTCCGACAAGTTTCCATCTTTATAAAAGCTGCTTTGCAGAAAATAGCCGAATCACAACATTTATTGCAGCAATCAAACTTCTATCCGTAAAATAAGAACCAACAGGGCGCACAATTTATTTTCAATTTATTTCAATCATTAAAACCTACACGTTTCGAGCAGGCTTACTGCTCATCATCACGAGGTACTACTCTGTATATACAGCAGCCGGTATATGTCATGGTGAAAATGAAATTGTTTAGCATTACGTAAATATATAAACATAGTCGTTAAAAAGCGTAAATTTTAAAAAATTCCACTTTTCACCATGACATATAACAGTTGCTTCCAACATGACATACACCGATTTCTGTATATACGGAGTAGTACCTCCTGATGATGAGCAGTAAGCCTGCTCCAAACATGTAGAGGTTAATTACTGAAATAAATTGAAGGTAAATAGTGCATCTGTTGGTTCTTATTGTACGGATATATCACGATGCACGGTCAACAAAACTTTAAACGCACTTCTATGTTTATTGTTTTAGAAACTTACTCAACATTTAATTATTTATATTTATAATATCAAATAGCAAAGACCCTTTCATTTCTTCGTGAATTGTAATCCATAATTCAATCTGCACTTGACTCCTCCACCACGTGCAATGCATCAAGTCATGACACTGACTGTGTTGTGTTGCATGGTAATATCGCAGTACCTTCCTGCAAGAACTGTGGTAAATTTGAAAGCATAGCCATTATTACCACCTGAGGGTCATAGTCCGCTCCAGGGATCGTAAGAATACGAGCCAGGGTTGGTAACTACTTTCTGTGTAACATTCAACATGACATCGCCATTAGAACGGCAACATAAGATGAAATGGAGAAATGTTGTCAATAAACAATCAGTTTCGGTGCTGAGGATCTTAGGTTATATCTCTTGCAACTGTGACCCTGCGAATCTGTTATCCATTTTTGTCCATGTTTCAAACCGCGGCCTTCGAAGTCGTATATTTAAAATGTAATATCATAAATTTATAGTGTTAAAATTAAAAATATACTAAGCTCGTTAGCTTAAGCGGTAGTGAATCCGGCATACAGGAGACAGAGTCAATTCGAAAACCTGTCAGAACACGGACTATGCTCACTGATACATATTTCGTCGTTTACTCGCATCTGTCATTCAATTGTCGATATAGAAATTCAGTTAGGTCATCAAAACCTCTTTCACCCTTCCAGTTCAGTATTCATTAATTATCAACCAGACGCCAGTGTGAGCCACTGATATCGCCGTTCGACGAACCATAAAGAGACAAATAAATAATAATAAATAGAGATAACAAAGCAAAAAATGAAATATCAATACACTATTATATCCATTAGAAAAGTCAGAACAAAATTTATGTAAATTTGACAAGGAATTCACTCATCTCACTAGTGGCCAACTTATTACCAAATCCTGACAAGTAAAGACACACTGGCTTTCACAGACACAATATGTTTTTATGTAAGTGAATTCCAGTGCTAATATTCTACATAATGTATTATTTGATAAGTATAATAGCGAAGCACAACAGGGCTGAAGAAAAGAGCGTATGATAGACGGAACAAACGTTATGACACACCTTGTAGTTTGTGAGCGTAAGACACTGTGCTAGCTGACGTGCCTCCAGAGGATAACGCAAAAGGGTCGTAGCATGTCGAGGTTGTGAGCTGATTGTAGTAAAAATTATTGTGTTATGGTTAGATGGTTTTTAAATGATACTGGATTAAGAATGCTTTCCAATATTGAACTTACACAGGACGTTCACTGGACACACGTGTATGATAAATAATAACCTTTACCAACTAGATGGCAATAAAATCTGTATTTAATACAAGAGGCCGTCGGTTAAAATAAACACAATTAAAACACAATTACGTTTGTCCGCATCAGTGCGGATAAGCTGCCAACTTTTGCAGAGGAGACTCAACTCCGAAATCAACATGGAAGTGACTGAAGAAAATATAAGCCCGCCCTTGAATTTGCGACTGCTCTAGTAGGCGTACCAGAGGAACTGTGGATGCTTGACACCGTTCGACAGCCCGCTAAGTGATGCTTTGTGGAGCCACGTGTTTTATTTAACGCTGCAGTTCATCAATTGAGAGCCAGAGGGAGGCCGTGCGTTCCACGATCGAGTGCACCGCGTGTGAACGCAGTTGACTTCCAAATGAACAGCAACTGCTTATAAAAGGACGCCACGCGGTCGTCAATTGTCGCGCTTCCTACGAGATATCATGCACTCCAACAAACAGATTGTCAATAGCATCCCCCCTTACTCTGACAATGCTTAGTGACAAAGTGTCTTCGTTGACAGCCAACACATGCTGGTCGCTGCGCAAGTTCATGTGATACTCGAAAAAAAAATCGTTTAACAGAAATCGTTGTAGCTCTGGATGGTACTACGATGCTGTCAAAGAAACCGAACTCTCTCGCAGGTCTGCCAAGAATTACAGGATTCATTCTTCTTCATGTTTAGAAATATGATTTCGTGTACAAGACAGCAAATTTTGTTGGCGGATTTCACAAGTACCTGTGCTAAATTAATTCCGTAAGTCCCCGAAATACATGAGTTCAAGTACGCGCAGACACAGTGACAGGTTACTTCTTATTTTCACACTTCGAAATCTAAGGCCAATGCAGCCGGATATAGAGTGTTATCATACGCATTGTAAGATGGTAAGTTGTGATGAATTTTCATTACGCGTGTTAGCAAAACTGCGAATCGGGTTTGTCATGTCTGTCTGTCCGTTCGTCCGCATGTAACAATTCGGCTTCCACTTGACGGATTTTCATGAAATTTTATATTTGGGTACTTTTCGAAACCATGTCGTGAAAATTTAAGTTTCATTAAAATCTTACAAGAATAACGAGTACTTTACATGAAGATCTGTGCACATTTATATGAATATCTCGCTCATTTCTACTCATAACGAGAAATGTTTCAAACAAATGTTGTGGAGAAAGTCAAAATACACGTTCTAAAATCAATATTTTCCCCCGAAAATCTTACCTTTTATGAGATAACGTGGAAAAGTAGTGTAGAGGCGGACAAGCTACAGACACACACTCAGCATATGTAATACATTCTGTTTTTCCACGACTACAATGGTTACGCGAACGCGCCTCATTGTTACGTTATAGGTATGTTGTCTGTTACGTTATATTGCGTGTTAACGTCGAAAAGCTCTCTTCTCGTGCAATGTTCTAAATTTTGCGCTATTTTTTTTTCCAGTTTAAAGTATCCTTTGAAACGAACGTAGGGACACGTGTCAAAAATATCTCGTCTTTAAACACTGTTGGCTTTACATGGTTTTCGACTTATAGGGGGACCTCTGGCAAGAATTAACAGTGTATATCGGGGAACTAGCTGCATTTTAAATTTGAAACGTACAGCCACTTTTCTAACTTCCCCATGCATTCCATAGTTCCCGTTCATCTCATGCGACTGGATTTAATTATCTTGTGAAGCACTGGGGTGATATTATCCTTGTTCCTCAAGTTTTCTCTCTTTTCCTAGGATTATGAAATCGTCCGACAGGGATACTGCGCAAATGTCTGCGAGCTGTTTCTCGACACGGTTTATCGCCTATATGAATCGACACTCAAGATAATATTTGGGCACAGCACTAACCGACGACTTGCTACTTATTTCGGAGGGATCGGATGACTCTCTACTACATAACCCAGTTCTTTATCAAACTTCCACGGAAGAACAACTTAAAAGTTCACTCTTAGTTGTTCTCTTGACTTTCGTCTTTGTTTTAGCTAAGAAATTCTTTATGACACACTGTTACTCTCTCTGTCTCTCTCTCTCTCGATATGTTATTTAATTACCATTACTCTGGTTTCTAGTACAAAGGCCTACAGACTAAAGGAACATATTTCAAAATCTGAAATTATTCTGCTCCCTTTCACGCATAATTTTAACCCTTCGACGCGGAGAACATTTAACCCCGTCCTTAGCACAATGCGGGAGCAGTATTAAGGATATTTAAATTTCACTCAAAACTGTTGAAAAATGCCTGCATTTTTATCTCAAATAACTTTTGTATTATTTTCTCTGTGAATGAAACTTGGAATGGTAGTTTCCTATACGCTGCAGATAATATGCATGCAATTTCCATTACCTCGGTAATTTTTCCTTGTAGGCAGGCCTCGAAACACCTATCTACGCACAGAGAAACATCACAATCTTGACAACTGCATAAAGTCTGTCTTATTTTTTATGCTTGCTGCTGCCACACCGTCTTGTTGCTTTATATTTCTCTTCTATTGGAGGTATTCTTCTTGGGAAGTGGCTTTCTGTTAGTTTCTGGATGGTGTTGTCACCATCATGGTGACCTGACCCTTCATACTCCAACAAGCCTCAGCCAAGTATATCCCAAATTTAAATGATCAACACTTCGTCCTAGATTTGCCAATAAATAACTACAGAATTCAGAACCGTGGCTTTCAGCAGTCTTCTGAGCACCTTCATGTAGTAATTATTCATTTTTTTCTCTCTCCACTAGGTACATATGAACAGCTGATTCTTCCTTTCAGCACCACCCATGGGAATGTTTTCTCTTCAGTGCGTACAACCAACAAGCACTGCCCGATCATAAGGCGGTAGAACACGTCACACGTTGTATGCAAGCAACTTACAAATCTCTTACATACAAAATTTTAGCGGGCGGATTTAAGTGCCAAGAGTACTTCGTGCCTGCCAGATGTTTCCTAACTTTGCCTGGACATTTAAATTCCCGAAATTCAGCGTTTTAGAAAGAAACTGTATAAACTGGAGGTCTTACAAAAACACTAATTTTGAAAGACTGAATAAATTTACATGCATACGGATGTGTGATCATTCAGTTTGTATCAGTCCTCATTACACCACATCTTTACATACGGTCTTCTGTTTTTCTACTCCTTCATCCCGTTCTGTGAGAAATTATTTTATTGTGTTCGAAATGTACCAGGAAATACCGACAATGTACGTACACCTGCTCTTGCAATTTGAACCTAACGGGTCATATTTTACGACCTCCTTCCTGTTGCATTGTGAGTCAAGAAAACAACAATTTCGGCTTTCACCAATTTTTGAAGGCTAGCTTCTTAGTGATATTAAGCCAGTTCTCTATCTGCTGTTATTGCCTAATTACGTTAGTCGTATTACAAGTGCCTAAACACACTTCAGAATATTGAGTTTAGCATTGCAAACGACAGGGACATTTTAGAGACCAGGCTGTGGTAGAGTAGGATGGTAAAAGCTGTAACAGATATGAAAGAGGTCGAATCTGACCAAGAAAAATAATCTGACCCCTATAACAATAATCTCTGTATTAGTACGACGCATTTTCTCCAAAAGATCGCAGCACGGCAGATGGCTAAGTAGAATGGAAACTCGTAGAGTTCAGAAAAACTGTTAGCAAAAATTGAGGTTGCATAACAATTGAAGGAAAGGTATCAAGACAAAGGTTTTTACCAGTACTCGAAGACCATTCCAACACCTGCAAAACCACGCAAAGATCAAGATGATATGCCCAAAACCATTCATGTTGTAAGCGAGTGGACACAGCACTGCGTGTTGCGAGTATTACAGTTGCTTCGTATTTAAGGGTTCACTTACAGCGTTTAGCCAGGATGATTATTTAGTCTCTTCGATTCAATAGAGGATAGTAACTTTAATTTTAATAAGCCAAATATGTTGAAAGCGCCAGTAATAACTATTTCTTTGACTGTTAAGATAGAGTAGCAAAGCTCGGGAAAGCCTCTACTGTTTCGCGAGACTGTGAGAGAAAATATTGTGAACTACTCGTTTCAGAGGGGACCGCAGTAGCACAGTGGTTAAGGTGCTGTGCTACAAATCGGAATGTCGCTGGCTCGATCCCAGCTGCTATCAGTGAATCTTTCATTGACATAAAATCCTTCCGATCGCACTATGGCCCTGGAATAAAGGCGGCCGGTGCGTAAGGCTGACAACCTACCGCCATCCTGTACCGTTGTCACGACATCTGGGAGCCTTAACTTCCCGGAACCCTCTGAGCCTATCCAGGCCTGTAATGGGACTGCTTTACCTTTTTACTCGTTTACGATAGTGACAGTCACCTGGTGCAATTAAACATATACTGTGATGAACTTTTGCTGGATTCTGAAGGTGAGGTGGGAATACGAGTTTATGGAAGGGCGAATAGAAATATGGTTTACGCCAGGATGAGTCAAAGTCAAAATTTGTCAAATGAGTCAAAGACATTTCCTGGAATGATCACTTGGGGAAAAAATAAAACTTACATATTCAAGAAAAATTTTTCCCAGTACCACTTCGTGTTTAGTCCCCTACAGACCACGTTGGGAGTGAACCCGAACCCCGAGGTGATCTTTAAGCTTAGACGCAACACGGCAGCATCACTACTTTCGATCTGAAATAAATTCTGGCAGAACTTTCCCTGCGATATGGTTTGTCTCAAATATTATTCTATACAATTTGCTGATATACAAGTTATAGAAATACGTTTGTTTATCTTATCTTATAATCTAGGCGTCGGATTTACCGTTTGGAAGGGTTTTAAGTAAGATATTAGTTGAAGGGAAGAGACCGCACTGGAAACTAGAAGTCTATGAGAAGATAATATTAAATTGAAGCTTTAAATGATATAACCTAGAAAGTATTTTTTTCTGAACAGTGACCTGTGGCTGATTCTTGTCAACATGATAATGATTGTTTGGGTTTCGTAAAGAGAGTGATGGGAATATATGACAAGATAGGGGGCTCTGCTCCTTCAAGTTATTATTTAGATCCCAGATGTCGATACTGGCGTGGCAGTAATATTTTCGGTGCTGTAAGTACCCTTCTATTCACTTGAAATTTTTATACCGTTTTCGTGTACATACCCACGCATTTTTTGGCTCCAGGCAGAAAGGGATGGAGAGAAAACACGAGTTCTGTAGCGGTTGTGATGGTCGTGCTGGCGGCGGCGGCGGCGGCAAGAAGCGGCGGTTGATATTGCTATTGTTCTTACGCTTATCCTCATTATTGTTATTATTATTATTATTATTAGTAGTAGTAGTAGTAGTAGTAGTGGGTGGTTGTGGTGGTAGTAGTAATAGTAGTAGTAGTAGTGGGTGGTTGTGGTGGTGGTAGTAGTAGTAGTAGTAGTAGTAGTGGTGGTGGTGGTAGTAGTAGTAGCAGTAGTGGTGGTGGTGGTAGTATATCGCACTGTATCACAGAGTATTTGAAATTACACTAAATGCTCGTCAGTATCAACATATGTGTGCTCCTCCCATATTGGCTGTACACTGCAGTTGTGAACTGGGATGTTTAACAAGTACCTACAAAGGGATCTTAAGCTTATTATTATTATTATTATTATCATCATCATCATCATTACTCTGGCAGCGCACGGGATGAGGGACAGAGAAGTTCGGTGTCTCTGCGTCTCGCCTTCACCCTTCGCCTCATTTCCTCCCTGCACCGTCTGCTCCAGCCAGCTCAAAACCTGCTGCTCAATATTAATTTTAATTTAAAGGATAAGGCAATCTGACGTCACACGTCAGCGCCTCCAGACTGGAGATTCTATTACGGATCTACACACTGCAGTTATCTGACCTCCTATTTCATAAAGCCCTATTTTAAGAAACAATTCAGCTACTGACTTTACTGAGACGCGTTTTGATTTTTGGTCCGGTGATTAGTTAAAAGGGAGAAAGAAATCATAAATACGAACAGACTTTTCCCCATGCTCTACATGATCTAAAGTGGAAAGGTGGGCAAGAGTGGTCGATTCCTGAGCAAATATTAAATATTCAAAATTACCTGACGAAGGTATTTAGATGGCCAGCAATGGGTGGTCGTCGCGTTTGTGAGACTGTGTGTACAGTAAAATTTGCAACAGGAACACTTTGCTCAATTAATTTAGGAAGGAGACAAACTCTGCACCAGAGATATAATGTAAATGTAAACAAACTTAATTATAACACAACGGGATTTTACGAATTACAGGCACAGTTCTTCCCTTACGGAACACGGAAGTCTGACACACCCATAAAACAAAGTGAAATCATGCAAATTTGAAATCGTCCATTTTTATACAGACTAATACACGAAGCGACAGAACGTTCGGCGTTAAGACTAAAACGTATTCCTCGAATTTAATCCGCTCCCACTTTCCAAATTACTCAATTTTCTATATTTCCATTAGTTCCACAAATTGCTTAATGAGCTAGTATATTCAGAGGAATTAGCCTGTGAATTGCGTTCACAAAGTAACAACGGTAAAATTAGATGTACTGCGTCTATTTCTAGACGAACCTCCTTAATAGCATACAACATTTCCTCTATTTTACTAAGTGGAATATATATTTTCGTCCAGTGAATTAAGGTACAGTACCATTAACAAGTTGTAACACAAACGCTCCAGTTCCATGTTCGTCCGAAAGCAGAAAGATGACTTGCTGCATTCAGTGACCGAAATGAACGAAATTACGTCTCTCGCGTCACGTTGTAGGTCGATGTGAGGTTCAGGGGAACCCCCACTCGCTATCTGACCAAACCATTCACGCCGCCTTCAGCAAACTGGCAACATCGCGACCCCGAAACCGGAAGTGTCGCCATGGCAACCCCACATCGATTTAGAGGGAGAAAAGCGGAACCCAGAAATTTACAATCTCTGTTCTCTCTCTCTCTCTAACCCTTCTTGATACGAAGTATCACTTTTCTGTTAGTAAGATCAAGAAATGACGACTTTAAGAATTGTATGTCCTAAGCATCAGCATAATGTCGTGCCCTCTGCAATCAACTGCAGTAACCCCTTTACGGTACTCAGTTCTCAGGCCTTCGCAGGGTGCAAATAAACTTTAAAAGTAGAATTTTAGTTTTCCTATTGTTACAACTAATTGACAGCATTAACTTAATATTTGGCGTAAGATAAACAGAATTTTAGTGAGGGACACACAATTTAACGACCTCCCCACCTTCATTTTTCATTTCTCTTAATGTTAAAATCGATTCTTCACTCGCCATACACGTCAAATACGCCAAGCAACCGTGAAAACGGCACAATAGGTTGGTAAAACATGGGTAGGCCTAACACCTGCAGGACAGTTCACAAGCTTTTTCTGTCCTGCCGTTTTCAGCGAAATTAACAAATCGTAGTGTTTTTGTTTTGTTGGTGTGTCTCCACGATATACACCTACGATACACGTTGAACCGTCAGTAGATGGCAGAAAAGGTGTGAGATTTGAGGTCTTCAAGGCTGTGTTTATGAATTGACAGCCTCTGGAAACAACGCCGTGTGGATTAGTAAATAGTCACCGACGTTTCGGAGAGACTTACTGCCTTCAGGTCAACTGCAATAGGGGATTATCAAATGACACAGCGCCATTATTCAGATTCAAATCTTCATGGCAGAACAGTTTTGTTCCTTTACATAGGCATATTCAAGCCCAAATATGTTCACTGCAGAAGCAATCGGTGTTCCTGAATAGTAAATTGTGTTCGCGGCAAAGGATGGGTTAAGTAGCTGGAAGTTTGTTTATTCAGTACAATTCTTTGACACCTCCAAGCGGAATGCACTGTATGTATGTCAAGACCTACAAATAATGGAACAGAATAATAGCATATGGACTTCTATGATGTAGCGCGCAATTGTGGGCAATGGGAACGAGGTTAGTGTTCGCTTAGTGGGCAGGAACCTAATGTGTCTAGCTATATTAAAAATACTACTACTTAATGCAATGTTGCCGATCCTGATGGCCGTGAAATAAAAGGCGAAGGTCTGCAGCCGCTTGACTGCTGGGTTCGAATCCCGCAGACGGCAGGGATGTTCATTTCTTGTGTTTGTTTTATGTTGTGTAGGCAGCGGCCTTAGCAAAGGGTTCATAACTTGTTCAGAGGAAAGCTACCGGATGTGTGCGTCTAACTGCGTGTGATCTAGAAACCTTGAATATGCGGCTTAGGCCCACCTTGGTCTGTTGCGCCACAAAAATAAATTGACACCAGTCAATGTATATAGTCGAATAAGCCCTATCTAATGGTATCACGTATTTCATCTGGGATTAAATATTCTTAAAATTCGACCTCCTGACGGGGGGGGGGGGGGGGGGGCGTGAAGTTTTAGGAGGGTTTTTTATAATTTATGTAAACCCCCTCGAATTTAAAAGGAAGGGACCCCCCAGGTGTTGGGAAAATAAAAAAAA
>Ga0123352_10017270_pt1 | contig 11509 bp, 8 predicted proteins | sample TergutLab28metaG_FD_89700 | JGI IMG/M metagenome (GOLD analysis project Ga0123352, IMG submission 89700) | Labiotermes labralis P1 segment gut microbial communities from Petit-Saut dam, French Guiana - Lab288 P1 | ecosystem: Host-associated > Arthropoda: Insects > Digestive system > Gut ...
ATGGGCGTCCTAAAGTATCCTTCATCGTGATGGGCGTCCTAAAGTATCCTTCATCGTGATGGGCGTCCTAAAGTATCCTTCATCCTGAAGGGCGTTCTAAAGTATCCTTCATCCTGAAGGGCGTTCTAAAGTATCCTTCATCGTGATGGGCGTCCTAAAGTATCCTTCATCGTGATGGGCGTCCTAAAGTATCCTTCATGCTGATGGGCGAGCGAGAGATAAGTGTGTCGGAAAATCTTGTCGGCGGTAAACATAGGTCAGAAGTGCCAAGGGTTGCTGTTTACTGTTATACAGCGTTCGAAGGTAAGATTTTACCCGAATAATGAATCCGAAATAATATGGCTCATTTCGAAATATTATCTCGACATATCACCTCAAGAGGTGGAAAAAAAACATGGAAAATCTGAGCTAGGAAAATCTGTCACCGGACCAATATTTGAACCTAACATTTCCAAAATACGAGGCTGCAGTACTGTCCATTGATTGCGACGTTTGGTTTATTCTGTATATGAATATAGTCGACGTGTGTGTATGCGTGCGTGCGGTTGTACATAATCGTGTCAACAGCGTAATTATTACCTGCAGTCTTTTCGTAAAAACCTTCTCCACTCCACAGTACAGCCGTAACTACAACACCTCTCTCAGGCCGGTGGAGCAACACGTGCACACGGTACCAGTGTCTTCCACATAAGACGCACGCCCCTCTTCCCGTTATGTACATGTGCTGGTATTCGTACAGGCACAATGACGAAACAAAGACGCTGGTTCTTGACGTGAGCAATCCCAACGGAACTCTACTAAAATGTAGCCGCACATCCCGATTACGAAATTTCCTATATAGAGTGCTCATTTTATTAGACAGCTATCTGCCCTCCTTTCTCCGAGATCGTTTATCGTAGCCCGCTAAGCCAACCGCACAGACGTACGGCAAAGTAGCGGCGGGAAGTGACAAACGATAGTTGTCGAGTAAAATAATAGTCCTGTACCTATTATGATAGGGGACCGCGGTGGCACAGTGGTTAAAGTGCTGTGCTACAAATCGGAAGGTCGCTGGTTCGATCCCAGCTGGTTTCATTGACATAAAATATTTCCGATCGCACCATGGCCCTGGGGTCGACTCAGCCTATAACACAAACACCAGGAATATTTCCTGGGGGTAAAAACGGCCGGTGCGTAAGGCTGACAACCTACCATCATCATTGTCACGAAATCTGGCAACCTTAACTTCCTGAAACCCTCTGGGCCCTTCTGGGCCTGTAAGGGGACTGCTTTACCTTTACCTATTATGAGTGTTCACCACGCAAGGCGAAAGCGCTTCTTCGTACATAATTCTTCATCTCGCAGATCTCTCAACGGATTCCAAACGGTAGAAATACTTGAAATGCAGAGGCGCGCGCGCGTGTATGTGTGTGTGTGTGTGTGGAAGAGGGGGGGGGGTGTATTTTCGAACGTGTATTAAACTATGATATGGGGTGTGGATTAGATTTAGTTGGCTTAGGCAATCGACATTAGGGCTGTAATATAGGTGGATGATTTCTTGGCTAGATTAGCGGCTGTCTGTTTCTCATGAAGGGTTTGCTCGTTAGAGATAAAGTATATCAGCATGGTAATTTCCCTTTATTGTTAAATTATTACAGGTAAAATTAAATAGAACACTTATGGCTTGGAAGGGTAGAAAATATTAATTTCTTTTGCGTAGGTAAAATAGAACTGAAAGGAAGCTCAGCTTCTTTCTACGCAAGCATGTGTTAAACCAACAGACATGTTGAAACCCTACGTCTAACTTTGACTTAACACAGTCATTATATGATTTTAAGACCCAGCCACTATGTTGTCCACTGAATGAAGTAGGTTGGGCGGTGGTTTTGCAGAGGGACTGAAGTGTGAAACTCAGATCACTTCCTTTATGTGCCGAAATTACGAATGAATGGCGGATATACACATACATTGCACAAAGACTTTTGTATCCCGGACCAAATAACAACGAGTCATAGGATGACTGAAAATAAGTAATTTGTAATATTTCAATCAAAAAGCACAACATTTACTTGAGTAAATACTCTCTATTACCTGACACGCTTCAGTTTACCAAGGAACCCTATTTGGGGTAGTCTCACAGTCACGTGGGTATCAATATTTTATTGATATTTTAAGTTAGATTTGAAAGATAAAGTGACCCCACCTCTGTTAATGATTGCCGGAGAATGAAAATACAGGGCAAAGAATTAAATTTATAGAAGCAACTTTTTTATCTTTAATGGAAAAATTAGTCTTTAAATCATTCGGTAGAAATGAATACAGTTAGGGTAAAGAATTGGACAGCATATTGAAGGAAGTTGTCAAGGAATACTAAGAGGCACTAACCTAGCAATGGTCTAGAAAGACTGAAGACAGCCGCGAAAATCTTCAGTCGGTATAACACATGCCTCGGACGAGATTCAAGATAGAGTCCGGCCCCGATATGACCCACTGTTTGGCGGTAAATCGAAATACCATATAATAGGGAATTACTATTCACACATATCCAAGGGTGCTAAATAGGGGTAGCAACATGCTGAGGTTGTAGTTACCTCCCAAATATCCACCAAATAGAAGCTTTACCATATGAGCTAGAAGGTCTGTGTCCTTTTGGCTAGGTTTTTCACAAAATTAATGTCAGCATATATTACAAAGAAAGCTGAAGTTGCCACAAGGCTACGAAGTGGTTTACGGAAATGCGAATATAGCTCCACGCTTTCCGTACCTCGGAACTGCACACATGTGACTATAAACACACTAAGTAGAGGTAAAGGTAAATCAGTCCCATTACAGGCCCGAGGTGCCCAGAGGGTTCCAGGAAGTTAAGGTTCCCAGATTACTTGACAATGGCCCAGGATAGGGCCGCTTTTTACCCCCAGGAAGTACTCCTGATACTCATTTATATCGGAGGCTGAGTCGACCCCAGGGCCATAGTGCGATTGGAAGTATTATGTCAATAAAAAATTCCAGTGACACCATCGAGAATGGAATCAACGACCTTCCGATTTGTAGCACAGCGCCTCAACAACTGTGCCACCATGGTCCCCCAAATACGCTAAGTAAATACATAAATTTCAATGACTTGTGCTGTCCAGTCAATTCCTTCATACCTTCCTTGTGTTCATACTTTAGGCTTACTTACAGTTTTTTAGATTTTCCCAAAGAACCACTACACCCTTCTGCGCCGAGTGGTCTCATATCCTGATAGTAGCAAGACGGGAAAACAACTGTCATATGCTTGATATGGTAAGACAATACGCACGGTCACTGCACCCACTGTCCTCTAACTACTGGTCACATGACATTGTTACTCTTGATTCATTGGACAATAGCTTGATGATTGTTGCATATTAAGGTCTAGTACGTTCTAATCATCTATTCAACACAAACTGTTTAATTGAATATTGAGACCGCATAGACGATGCTAGCTGAATTAATAATTTTTGTGACGGAATCACCTAGGCATGTTCTGGGTCATTCTGACCTATTCCCTGCTTGGAAGAATTAATTAGTCCCGCAAACAATTCTTATAGCACTTGGAAGTCTCGGAAATTAACACACATTTCATTTCTTTCTGTTGTTTCATTTAATTGGACCGTGCCATGGCTGGCCTCTGAAAAAGGAGACCCGGTTTCAATCCCAGGCCGGTCCATGTGGAATTCGTGGTGGACAAAGTGGTTTTTCCTTGTCTGTTTGTATCATTTTACCAATGCTTTCTGTGTATTTATATATCAATGATGATGTTTGAAATTGGCAAAAGCGGCGTCGTTAAATAACGCTCTTATGCTTAATTTAAGTAATGCGACTAACAGGAAACTTCAGATGAATTATGTCTAATCTGAAAGACATGCATGTAATTTCTACCTTACATGTTTTGTGCGCTTATATTTTTAGAATATTCAGCAAAGGTAAGGTTAAATTTTTCACCACGCCTAACGGCATGTAGTTGATTGCAAATAATACGTCATATACTTTTAACAAGCTAATGTAAGCCTCATATTACAGCCGCTGTACCCCAGACGGAAAAGCCCACAGTAACTGAGTGAACATAAACACTCTTGATGCGGTTGAGAAGAGAAAGTCTGCAGCTGGGTTTAACATATCCTTTATTTTTTGCATGAATGGCAATGGATGTTCTGTCTGCCGATCTACTTGTTTTACAGCCGAAACTACTGAAGTTATTCTACAAATTATGATTCTGTAAAGCCACATCAAGATAATTAATTAATTAATCAATCAATCCATTGCTTCATTTATGGTCTAGTTTACAATAATATCTTTATAAGCTCAGAGTATATAGCATGAAACTGCAGGATGATGAGTAAATGATGAATTGGAAAGAATATGGAAGACAGCAAGGAAGGAATTGTGGCTTAATCTACTTCCTATCATGCATTTTCCTGGAGGAAATGAGCAAAACTGCAAAGAGACTCAATTTGGATATAGTCCCTGAACGCATTCAACAGTCGAAATGTAAGTGTAAATCTTAACGCTAAACCAGCCTGCTTGGTCTAACGTAAGACATCGGCCTACGTAGGTCTATTGTAACATCTGGTTTATATCAAGCTAAAATACCATAAAAAATAGAACATAAATATAAATAAACATATATATATTCTATATATATATATATGTTGCGAATGTTTAAGAGAAAGCCATATCTGAACTGTACATGTGGGCATGAATGCGAATGAGGCAGGCTTCTGTAAGTACAGAATTAAAATATGAACTGCATGTGCGCTCCGTATGGATTTGTCTTACAAATTTCTATTTGATACAAATTTTGGGAACACGTAATAACGCCAAATTTGGAGTTCACATGTACCAATCACAATAAAAATGTATGACAAGATGTAACAATTTAGTGGAAATGTAGTGAGATGGCGGTTGCGGTCTTATGTGGAAAGCAATGTTGTTTCGTTGGGTACGTGATTTCTGACTCTTCAATAGAAAAATTTCCTTTATCTTTAAGGGTAAGTGGTCCATGGTACTTATGGACCACTTATCTTAAAGATGAAGGCCACAGCTTTCTTCAAAACGCCGGGAACCAGCGACGCAGCGTTTCATCGCAGAAGACTGGGTTCCCCGAACACACCGCTGTCAAAATATGAGAACTCTCAGTTACAAAGTTATTGTGGAAATGCAATTGTAGGAGAACCAGGCAAAATAACTTTTCCATTATTTCTTTCATTTCACAAATTCTTGGTGTTAAGAACTATAGCTGCATTTTTCTCAACATTTTGACAAGATGGTAGAAAGTGAGATAAGTATTGCCAACCTAGTTACTCTGATACCATTTCCACGTCTTCAAGAACTGGTTTCCCCTAGCGCTGGCAATGCGATTAGGCTCTGCTAAGGTCGCAAGAAGCGGTAAATTGGCTAATACCAGAACGATTGTTCTCTTGCCAAGGTGTTTGCTAATTCCAGTCCGAAACACCACGTACCACTTCTGGTATGAGTAATGTAGCCAAAATTTTCTGGACTGAATTCCATTTCTTTTCGCATTTATCTGATACAATTCCTACTTTGAAAGAAGTCCAAACTGGACTTAACAGTTTCATCAAAGACTGCGAGACACAAAATATAGATTTCATTGTCATCTGCAGCTTTAATCTGCATCCTGCATGGGAGTCTCCCTAGTCTTTCCTCAAATCAAACGATAATACAAATATTTTGTCCCCGAAAATACCACCCTTTCTTGTTTAGACATTCGTTTAAGACAATACGAAAGACGATAATTAATATGTAAATTACAAAATCAATAGTATGGCCAAGCAATATAAAATTTCCTGCAGTTCTCCGTGACTGTGCCATGAAAAGTAACCGGTAAAAAATTATTAATATTTCCTTACAATAGTGTATAATTCTTTGATATGGAATTTGTACAGCGACTGTCCTTCTTTCCTTTGACTGTAGAACATATCTCAAGATAACGGCTCTTTTATCTTTCTAAGTTGAATAGCAGGAAATATAAAGCTATACTTAACATTTTCTGCTCACGTAGTGCGGACAAATGACTGAAGAGCATGCAGATGTGAAGAGAATAGAATTGAACATAACAAGCATGCTGTCGGTATGCGGTCCTATCTCCTTCCGTGAAGCCGCCAAAATTGTACCGTTGTAACTTACTCGGACTATTTAAATCAGTGTTTATACATCAAGACGGTTCGGTACCAATCACGACAATCGTGCCTTGCTGTGCTTAGGCTACATGAGCATCGAAATAGGAAAATTAAGTACGGCAGATCGAAAGAAGGTGAATAAGATTATGTTAAACGAGAGTGAAACAGTAATTTTACTCTGAATGAAGGCATCGCGACGTGCTTGAAAATCAATTAGTATTACACAAAAGTACGTCAGCACAATCTATTTATTCTAGAGTAAGGCTACATGTTTCGACTAGATGTTAGTCATCTTCAGGCCCCTACAATTTCGTTACCAGATGCTTTGTCCACATGTAAACACTATGGGATCCCAAAGTGGACAAAGCATCTGGTAAGGAAATTGTAGGGGCCTGAAGATGACTAGCATCTAGTCGAAACATGTAGCCTTACTCTAGAATAAATAGATTGTGCTGACGTACGTTTGTGTAATACTAAGTAATTTTACTGTTTCTTTTCCTATATTTGCGCGTGAAACTGCATCACGCCTCCTAAGAAAACACACCGGTTGAGGATGTTTAAGGCGAGAGTGCTGAGGATAATATTTGGACACGGGAAGAGCAAGTAACAGGAGGGTGTAGACCCACATTTCATAAAGTACAGGTCTGTTTTACGCCCGTTGTATTTGCGCCTTTTTTTTTTATTTAACTTCCCTTGGAAAATGACACCACTTATTGGTTTACGCCCTCTTATTTTCTGTTTAACGTCCTTTGGATTGGTGTGCATTAGGACAATGCCAAGGGTGTACAAATCTCACAGTGCAAAACCGCGATAGCACAGTGGTTAAGGTGCTGTGCTAAAAATCGGAAAGTCGCTGGTTCGATCCCAGCTAGTGTCAGTGGAATTTTTCACTGACATAAAATCCTTCCGATCGCACTATGGCCCTGGGGTTGACTCAGCCTCTAACAGAAATGAGTACCAGGAGTATTTCCGGGGGGTAAAGGAGGCCAGTGCGTAAGGCTGACAACCTTACCACCATCCTGTGCCGTTGTCATGAAATCAGGGAACCTTAACTTCCTGGAACCTTCTGGGCTTGTCCAGGCCTGTAATGGGACTGCTTTACCTTTACCTTTATTTATATGTTCGTACGTTGAGATGTCTGAGAATGGCATAAGTACAGGCCGAATCATGTAGCATACGTGTGAGGAATTTTAACTGATTTAATAAATCCGGGTTGTGTTATATTAAAAAATGGGTGTTTTTTTTAAAATACCAAACACAATTGAATGGTTTCCATAAAGAACACAACCCCTAACCTAACCATCTTCATTTCTACCAGCTACCTCAGGCCATCTGATCCATCATTTAACGTAAGTGTGCGCAAAATGTTCCCATTTCCTTTCCAGTTTATATAGGCCAAAATAAATATTGAATATTAATTAATTTATTAATATCAGTAACAGAATAAAATAAGAGGTATATGTGATGGATACGTACATGAAGAAGCTGTCTTTGGTAAGAATGTCTCTAACCCCTACCTATTCCACTATTTCTTACAGGAAATTCGTTTTCAGTTTACATCTTATTTATATACGCCTACTTTCTCAGGAGGGCAACTAGGGAGTAAAACAAGGGTACCCATAATACAGCCGATAAGTACAGTTATTACTCAGTCAATATCTCAGCAAGTGTAGTGACCCTAAGGGACGCGTATTAGGCATACTCCTCACACCCCGATTTGTAACTTTAAATTAATGAACAAATCATAAGAAACCCTGGACTCGGATATTACACACGTATTATTTATTTTGCATCAATTAATAAATACTAGTACTACAAATTCTTTCATAATTTTACGATTTGTCAAATCATTTAACGCTTTAGTCCTTCAAAGTATTGGTTGTGCAAAAACAGAGAAAAGAGGTGAAACAGGTCCGAAAGGGATCGCTGGCAGTGGCGCCGTATGCGTCACGACGGGGGCTGGAAGAACTAAAACGTCTTCACATCGAACATGGAACACTGCCTGCAGACCTGGGAACATTATACAAAGAGGCAACTTTCAATCATGAGAAAACTTCGGAATACGACTCAACTTTGACAATCATCGTCAGTGTTAAAAAAAAAAACGTAAGTTTGGTAATCAGCTGAAGCAAAGTGTCAGGGTTTCAAAAATATATACTCATTACCTTCTTTTTCGCACTGGGCACATCGCACCTTACATTCGTTTTGATACGTTCGTCCATCGTTTCCACACAACGGTTGAAAGTCATCGGAACACGCACAACCCACTTTGCAGTGTACTGAACCTAATTGAGCGTGGACCGCTACAACCAGGACCACTAGAATTAAAGATTTTCCAATTTGTTACATTCACATCATATCGTCTTGTCAACACATTTCTCTCCCAAAACATGCGTGCAATGCATCTTCTCGTCTGTCCACATGATTTTTCTCAGTTGTATGATAAAGTCGTGCATTTTATTTAATCTAGATTAATTCAAATATCATGAAAAGATGTTCTAAATTACTTTCCAGTGATTTGGTGTATATCGACATTCCAAACGAATAACAACACGTACTTTTTAAAACCACTATCTATTTTTATAGTGGTACAGGCAGAAAATTTGTAGCTTAACACGTGAAGTCATTGTGACTCTGTCTTCATCATTAAATGAAGAGATTTCAGATTCGACAAGCGCACTAATTCTACAATTACCAACACCACCACCATTACAACTGCTGCTGCTGTTACTACTACTACTACTACTACTACTGCTGCTGCTGCTACTACTACTACTACTACTACTGTTACTTCTGCTATTACTGAACATTTCTATTCCGCGAATCTTACACAGATATTTAAATTTCATTCCAGCAAATTTATGGCCGATCAAGAATTCAGTAAGTGAGACACGAAAAATAGCAAATATTTTCCAGCGATTTATTGAATTTTTAGATGTGCAGTTGTCTTCTCACGAAAGACAAAGCGCACTTCCGTCTCTCAGGCTACATCAATATGCAGAAATTTCATGAACGAGTAGAGAAAACCTTCATCAGTCCCACCAGTAACCTGTGCTCAGTTGACTGTGTTTTGCCTTAACATTGTTTGGTGTGATCGGTACCTCCGTCTATGGAGATGATGAAGGCATCACAGTTCATTCAACATCATGCCTCAAAACTAAGAGGTTTCTCATCTCTCTTGCCCCAGCGTTAAGATGGCGTTGCCTTGACCTCCAGAACAAATTCCGGAGGTCAATCGCATGCAAGGTATCATGATTTGTTCCTTGCCGCTACTTCTTCTGGAGGCACTTAAAGAGGAACTCACGCAGAGCAGCAGAACATCAATGAAAACTCGTGGATATGACACGGTGATTAATGGGCTATTGGCATTCCACAGTACAATAACATATGCTCTAAATGGAAGTCATCTTGATTATACCACTTTAAGAGCAAATAATACGCATTCTTTGAAAAGTACTGCATTTTAATCAAAACTTGAAAAGGAAAACGCCATTTTTCAGTTACTTCTATTTCGACAATCAATTTCTCTGTCGCATCCTGTGCAAGTTAGGGACGTGCAGTTAACACGTATTTCCAATAAAATGGATTAATTCGCGCTTACAGTATGGTCGTCTGTATTTTACGCAAAGAACTTCGTATGTGCGCCTACACATAAACATACACTTAAACACACACACATACACACAACCTCGTTATTATGTTTCCTAAGGAACCATAAAATCATTGGATAAGCCGGCACACCTCACTCGTTAAAGTGACTGTTTATTGTTAGGAGAAGCTGGGTTCAATTTCCGTCTAAACTAGCTCTACAGAACACGAAACCGTCTATTCAGGGTGCATCGAGAGACCTTTATCTAGGTCGAGCGGCCTGAGCGTAAAAGTGATCATTCAATTCCATCCAGTGCTGCACTCCTAACACCCAATCACTGCGTGATGATTGAGTACAAGTTTAAATTCACGTCTACTTCACAGAACAATGATTTCATGTGCAGTCGACTTTAGTGTACATACGTATTTAGATCCCGTACCTGCAAACAGTGACGTCCTCTTCTATATATATATATATATATATATATGTTCCTTTGTAGAAATTATTTCCAGAATAAGTCGAATCACGCTAATATACCCAACAAATTTCCTGTCCATCTAGGAAGCACAGATATGATGATTATTTTAAGAACATATAATAGCGTTACACATAAAAATAGTGTTAGAATGTGTTACAGCTAATTACCGATTTAATCTCTATGCAGGTTTAACTCCTGTCATAGAAAGAAACTTACCAACACAAATGACACATAACAGCTTGCTCATTTTCGACTCTAACGCACCCGTCAGATTCAAAGGAAAAGTACTGTCAAATTTATTGCTCAGAAATCTTCTTATAAGCAAAGTTGTTGTCGATGACGTTTCCGATTACATCCTCATTTGGAGCTATATCGTCAACAGAACTATTATATAAAGATTCATTAACTTTATCTTGCCAACACTACGATTATTTGTCCATTAAGGTAATGTAACAAACTAGATAATGCCACAACGATATCACAGCACAGCGTGTGAAGGTCCATTTGCATCTCCAGTCACTGGGTATGGACAATTAACTTTTCAATGTGATGGATATGCTGTTACTGAGTTCCACCTTATTCTGAATACGTTGCCTTAAGATGCAAAGCCAGAGCAATGCCTCACAAGTCGTATGAAATATCAGTGATGTAAATTGCTATTATGAATGGCTCCAAATAAATTCAAACTTAAGACATTTCGAAAATTGATCCTCAGCAGCTGTTTTCTAGCTTAAACTGGGCCACCCAGTGTTTGACGGTGGCATAAGATCTTGCATGTTCCCCTAATGTTTCTATCAGAACGGCGTGAATTTCCTTCGGCGCCTTGCCTTGCAGGAAAAAAAAGCTTGATGGCAGCTCGCGTCTTCATGTTGTTGAAATCGCGCGCGTCGCCCGGCATGCTTCCTTTCAGCCTCTGTAACAAGTAAAGACTTGGAATTCAGCACATGAACAGACCGCTCTTTCCAACGACACTATCTATTCCGTCCTACGACATCGGGAATTATGTCGGGCTAAGGACTTATCAGCTCCCCCTCGTAGACATCTACAAGTTCATTCCTTTCGCTTGCATTTAAGGGACACTTTTGGGCATACTGCGCATGCGCTCTGTGAATTGTCTCCGGAATGTACAATACTGCGCTGACGCTTTAAAAGGCATTGTTTTGGACAATTCCACCCATTACTTACTCACTCCATGGTGCAGAGTCCTTCTTGAGAAGCTAACTGGTTTGCAGCTAGTCAAGAAATTCCCCGCATTTCACGGAACCCGAAGGTTCATTACCGTACTCAGAAGCGTCCGCCACC
>Ga0123352_10017272_pt1 | contig 11507 bp, 7 predicted proteins | sample TergutLab28metaG_FD_89700 | JGI IMG/M metagenome (GOLD analysis project Ga0123352, IMG submission 89700) | Labiotermes labralis P1 segment gut microbial communities from Petit-Saut dam, French Guiana - Lab288 P1 | ecosystem: Host-associated > Arthropoda: Insects > Digestive system > Gut ...
AAGCTCCTGAGGATGGATGTATTAACATCCGAAACATGTTGAGCGGTAAATAATGAAATAATAAAGCAAGTGACATCAAGTTGGTCTCTCTTTATTCAACTATCAAGATGATGCACGGTCCAATAAACATAAGATATTAAAAAGAGTCTGATGAGCGACAATGCAATTTTGATACAGTATATATATATATATATATATATATACACATATTTTATTTAAATTATGGATCAGTTTAGAAAAGCTACGGAGGACGCAGTATGTGTCGACACGTTCGTTTTCATTAACTAAATATTGGTTGTGTGTTGCTGGTCCTACACTTGTTGTTCCTGCTGCGAAACAAATCCGATCCAATGCCACTTTGCCTACAACAAATCCGATGCAGTGCCACTTTGCCCACGACAAATCTTAACACTGACTGCCCCTGGGAGTGAATCTGATTCTCATCAGTGAGGAATCGAAGTCTGCCTCCTGAATTATGGCACATCAAGGCCACATGCATTGGTCTGCATGTATGTTACAAACGATAATCAGCACCGAGTCTCCCAAACAAGGATGAGACGCACGTGGCAGGCTCAGCCTCCTATTTAAAAGCCATTTACATGCGAACCACTAAACTGAGAGGATATCTGGCTCACGTTCCTCTGGCCTAATGATGCTAAGTGAGAGTGTAACATGCATGGCACACAGAACACACTTCCTGCCGCTGCTGAGTAGCGCCTCCTAATGAATAAGGTGTTTCCACAGCTTTAAGCTACATGATCCAGTAGGCAGAAACACAGGCTTACAACTATCTAGAAACAGAATAGGAATTTCCTCAGCACAGTTTCTTAGAGGCCTTAAAGAGAGAAAGAATTTTTAGGTGTGCTCGTACGTGCGGAAAAGAGCAGACAGCATGTAATAGCAAGTAATATAAACGAGCCAATGGAATACAGAATACGGCTGCTATGAACAGGTCCCAGAGACAGTATTTGATAGGGAATTTCGTGTTTACAGAACAGAACTAGACTGGAATACCGGTTAAGAAAACATGAGCTAATTGTAGGGCTTTGTGGGCTACAATTATTTTTCGTATGCCTTCGCGATTTCGTATATTCTATTAGTCTTTAATTTATTGTTAAAAAGTTGACTTAATTAAAGTGATCACACACATACAGAGCGAAAAGTAACAAGCTTATAATACTGTTGCGTCAACTGCTGCAGAGTCACGTCGAGGATGTTGCAAAAAGAATCGCACACCTCGCGCAGTGCATGCAGTGATGACTGGAAATCCACAGACATGGTCCTTTTTAAACGCATGAATACAATTAAGGTGTCGTCTAATTCGTTTTCTACCCGTCATTTCAGTTACATGTGTTATTCCTCCAAGTGCATCAGTGTGTGACCAGACGTCACGATTAAACAGTATAGACGTAATTGTTGAGATGCTGAATTACACTTCTTAAAAGCGGGCTGTTAAATGGTTAAACTTGCGGCAGTTTTAGAAGTATATCAGTTTAGTAATTTGAATATTGGGGTGAGGTGCGGATAGAATGGGAGGGGGGGGAGGGATTATTGTAACGGGTGATATTAGTGAAGATTAGTGGCGGTACGGTCAGAGGAAATTTGAACCCCTTTAATCAAGTCATCAGAGAACAGCCAACCCTTTCTCATTCAGTATTAAACCCCCAGTCTGAAATCTTATACTTCATACATCAGTATCACCAGAGTGACTGTAAATGAGTAATTAGAAAGACTAGGGTTCGAAAGATGTAATGGCAATTTTGCTGAGAGTCAGCCAGACGTAAATTTGCATTCATTATCTCTGTAACAGAATAGTATGCGCATTAAGCCTGAACGAAAAGTCATTTTTACATACACTTTTTATGACGTTTTGACGTTTTACTGACCGTGCATCTCAGTAATTAACCAACTTGATGCACAAAATTTGTTTCACAATAAGTTTTATTTCATTCCTCTACATGTTTCGAGCACCATGTGCTCATCATCAGGAGGTCAAAATTGCATTACACAGCCTCTGGTATCATCACACCAATAGCTGGCCATCTGTGGCTGTGTAATGCAATTTTGACCTCCTGATGATGAGCATATGTGCTCGAAACATGTAGAGGCATGAAATAAAACTTATTGTGAAACAAATTTTGTGCATCAATTTGGTTAGACACTGAGATAAATACACTTATTTGTTATTGACTTCCATTTACTTATAGTGTAAATGTATTGTTGCAAGAAAAATCGCAATGAGGAGATTTTGAAAACAATACCTGTCGCTTCACTAATATACAGCGCCTAAATAATTGTTTCAAAAGGAGACTTGGAAACACAGTAAGATTCGCGTTTAATTTCTGCACACATTTTTGGGCACAACGAGTCGTCTTAACCTTTTGACGCCTAATTTCAACTATAGTGGTCGTACCGAACCGCTAACTTCTAAAGTTGCATTTTATATATTTATTCAACAAATAAAGGTACTGAATATTTTAAACATGGTATATACTCTCCGTCTTTTTTTCTCTTCAAAATGCAGTTTGTTTCATAATTCTAACGTATTTGGTTCCTGTACTATTCACATTTTATATACAGGTGTGCTAAAATTAAAAAATAATTCCGGCGCCAAAAGGTTAAATGATTCATTGGAGCTCCTTTAAAATTGGATCAATGCCAGCGAAAATTAGATTTATGTCTGACCCATAAACTGTCAATGTACTGCTGTCACTTGTGCCTAAGTAATTATGAACCCTCTTTCACTAAGCTGTCGCAAGTTATCCAGTGTCATGCATGAACTTGGCAACAGGAAAGTTAATAAAAAACACCTGTAGCTAATTGTGGTACAATGCTTCAGTGTGAAAAGATGAATTTTTAGTAAATGGAAAAATTGTACTTTTACATGTTTGGTGTTGTTTTGCTATTTTAGAGTTCTTTGTCTATTTGACCTAGCATTAACACTGCTGACTATGGTAGATGGCGACAGTTTTTCTGTCTACACAATAGATCACCGAGTCCACAAGTCTGTTCACCTATGTGGCAAACGGACTTCCTGCGGAAATTAGTACTGGGTGCATTCTCTTCGCTTAAGGCACATCCGGAATATCATACTTTGTCCACAAAAGAAATTTCGTAAGTAACCTTACAATAAGGTGGGTCGGGTAGCTCAGTCGGTATAGCGTCTTACTTTCCCACTGGGATCGAATCCCAATGGGGACGAGATTTTCCGCCCGTCCAGACCGGCCGTGGGGCCCACCCAGCCTCCTGTAAAATGGGTACCGGGTCTTTCCCGGGGGTAAAGTGCGGCCGGGCGTGCTGCTGACCACTCACCGCCTTCTAGTGCCACAGTCATGGAAGAGTAGAGCTATACCTCTACCCGCCCTCTGGGCCACACCGGACTTGTAAAGGGATCACTTTACCTTTTACTTTACAATAAGAACCAACAGGATGTACTATCCTGCAGGATCCTGCCAACAGCCAGTCAACATAAACGCATGACATATATCAATTGCTGTATATAGATAGTAGAACCTCCTGATGATTAGCAGAAGACTGCTCGAAATATGTAGAGGTTAATTATTGAAATAAATCGAAAGTAAATAGTGCATCTTGTTGGTTCTTGTTGTACGGATATATCACGATGCACGGTCAAAATAATATTAAATTCTTAAGAAACCTCGTGAGAAGAACCGATCTGCAAAACGGAGAAGGCAATATAAAAATAACGGCGTGGGTAATTGAGAAAATTGGATCGCAAGACAGTAGATGGCTGAAAACGGCCGTGGATCATTACATAGTGTGCACTCTGGTTAATAGGGTGGTGCAACGAGGCATTTCTACCTGTCTTATTACCATGCACAGTCTAATTCGTATTTATTCTGCTGAAAGTGGAGGCAGAAACATGTGTTTGACTGACCACACGACAATTATATGTAACGTCGTCTTGGGTCGTGTAGTTGTTGAGGCATGCGCAGTGCGGAAAGTCATCCAAACTGCCCATTTATCTGATATTTTCCAGGAACTGGAAGTCATTAAGGAACTATGAATGGAATTTGACAGCTACGTCCTTAATGCTTTTGTCGGTGTGCTGGGGCAGATAAGAAACGTTTCACCCTTCCTGAAATAGTCACCTAAGTGTGGGCACTTGTTCCTAAAACAGTGACCTACATGAAGTGCGTTATGGGTTTAATACAAGAACGCTACAGGTTCATAGCTACTTTTAAGTCTTATGTTGTATGTCATGTTACGTTACGTTGTATTGTGTTGTGTTCACAACAAGCGATCAATTTTAAATATCTCGGTTGCGAAATTTCCTACGATAATGAAAAAGCACATACAACAAAAAAAATTGCAAAATTTGCTCAAACTTTGGGAAATTTAAAGAACACTTTAAATCAAATCGAGAACAATATTCTTCAAGAACATAAGCATATAATGCATTGGTTCTTCCCATTTTTCTATATAGAAGGAAAATTTGTACCTCCGACAGAAGGATAAAAAAAATGATTGACATCAATCGAGATCAAATTTTTCAACAGGACGTTGGAGTGCACACATTTTGACACAAAAGGAATATGGAAATTTTGAAAGAGTTGAAAGCAGAACCAGTTGACGAGAAATAAGAGTACACAAATCAAAATGGCTGCAGGATGTAAGAAGAAAGAACAAAAACAAAATGCCAGAATGACGCTGAATTTTAAAACAAATTGACGAAGACGACTTGGAAGACCTTAGAAGAGACTATAAGACGAGGCCGAAACAGGTCTTTCACGCCTTAACTCGTGACGGATGGTGATGATGACGATGACTCTTCTGTAAAACGCATTTCATATTTTATCGTTCTTCTTCTACTCGCAAAGAAAGGTTGTTTAGAAGTAACAATGTAGAATTATATTCAGAATGTACGGGGCTTTAATCTAGACCAATTTCCCATCTGGCCTGACTTCGGTCGTTTAGTCTGTCCAGTGGAAAGCCACGAGGGTACGGCGTTTTCAAATTACGGCGCTGCGAATATCTTCGTAAAAGTTAGCCGAGGTAGTCAATATTTACGCAGCTTTGTCTAGTGGAAAACCTCTGTCTTGTTTCAGGGCACACGGCTTTCGTTCAGATGCATTTTTATCAGTCATTACACTCACATTTCATTCCAGACTGGAGCAGTGACGTCACACCGTCTACGATTTAATCCTCTTATCCTCCCCGTCCTTCGTCTCATTTTTCCTCCGCCGCTAAAGCATGTTACGGCTTCTATTGAACACAGTTCATGAAGTTTGGCACTGTTTTACAACACAACTCACGCAGAGAACAAAGTCTTAGTGTTAGGTACAATAATTTTTGGTGTAAATGTTCTTACTGTACTGTTCATAAAAGTGTTAAAATTTCCTCTTATCAGTATTGTGTGTCTCACCTAATTCAACTTAAATTCCACACTCAATATGGTGCCTTTTTAATACAATTTTTTCAGGGTCAATATTCATTTTGCCTGTAACAAGCTTTGTTGGCTGGCGAGATCTTCATTGTTGATAATTTTAAGTTGCGTTTTTAAATACTTAAATAAATTAATTATTTTGCTCAAGTCAACAATATGGAATTTCTCCTCGGTTTCAGGTCTTAGTCGCCTTTTACACTAGAATAAAATCAAAAGATGTTTCTACCGAAGCTCTTTAGAAAGCTGAAATAAATATATCAACAGCCTTGCAACCAGAAATGAACTGTTCTTTAACATGAAAACCGCCCCGAGAAAAGACTTTCAAGTAAACACCGGCTGTGGTTAAACCTCAAAAAGAATACAGTGGCTGATTCTTCCAACTATTAAAGAAGGAAGCAGATATGCAAACGACACTTAAGAGTGCAATGTGTTTTACAAGTCTATTCATGCCTTCAAAACTTGTGGACGCTTTCAGCCACTTGACGGTTTGATTGCAAGACCAGCGATTCAGATACATTATGAGCAGCCATCTGGGTCAGTGTCAGCTTTTAATTCAACTCTGACACGGCTTATCGCTCAAGATGGTTTAGTGTGTTTATTCGCCTGGTAACTCCAAATTTTACAAAATTTGTTTGTGTTGAATATTTTTTTCATGAAGAATTCAGTTTCTTGGCATTTTCAGACCGGAGCTTCTTACATTCCGCTGTTCATATTTTGACAGTTGGTGGCTTGAGCACAGAAGCCATATTTTTTTTAAATATTTCAGGCACTTCTTAAGATTTTGAATTTCAGGTGACCGTGCATCGTGACAAATTTTTATAATAAAACCAATTAGATGCACTAATTTCTCAATTTTATTTTTGGAATAAAATTCTACATGTTTCAGACATTTCCTCTGTCCAGCATCATGAGTTTAACACTGTACACACAGCAATGGTATATGTCATACAGGTTTGCTGACAGCTTGCGAGCAGGATCAGGACGGAACATCAGTTCCGTCCTGATCCTGCTTAGGGAGGAGTGCTGGTGTTTTGATGATGTCAATTGTCCGCTGAGACCGAATAATATAGTAACCCCTGTTTTGTGAGAGGGGGCTAACTGCCACTTTGAGTTAACTGAGTTATGTTCAGCGCATCATTCAACTAATGGTCCTCTATAACACTTACGCAGATGACAAATCTGCCTTCAGGAATAAGAACAAGACTTGGGCATATCTGACCTCTCAAAATATTTTTCATTTGTAAAACTGAGACATCTTCTTGCTTGTCCTATAAAACTGATATTTTGTGGGTTGTCCCCGTTTTTCAAAATAGGGACGACATAGCCTATACAGCAGCCGAAATGGTAATACTGTACGGTATGAATAGTAGTACTGCGTACGTACAATACAAAGAAATAAGTATCCCTACTAATGAATGTAAACAAGTAATAATTAAAAGACGAGTCTCTCTCTCTCTCTCCGTTTAAAAAATTAAAACGTGTAAAGAAAGTAACAGTAACTTGTTCTGAGTTAGACGAGCTGTGGGCTCTGTACTTGCCCGCCAACTAGCGGTTGCTTTGCTAATTTACAACCAAGAGCACTAATTTCACATATTTCCATTGCGAACCAAAATTTCGGAACCAGTAGATCTCATTCTCTATTTCCAAAATCCGTACTTAGGTTTCTGTTCATGAGAGAGTCCACAGTTATATTCAGGCTTGCCTTTCTCCATTAAGTTCCGGTATTTTTTCCGCGTTGAGCTGTTTGTGTTGTGAAATAACAAATTTCCGTCCTTGTAACCCACAACACATCTTGTTTTGTTGATGCGTTTCACAATCTATATAATTTTCAGGTTCTTTTCTTACATCTCCTTATTTTCAGGACACTCGTACATGATGAAGTTAGGTTAACACATTAATAAAGCGTTCTGTTTTCATCTTACACGGCCGCTTTCTTGTTGTTGCTGTTGTCCAAAAGATCTGTAAGAAGGTTCTGAGAACCCTGCACTTCTCTTGCCTGAACATTCCTGCCAGGTATCCAGCAGATAAGTGCTATCTGTAAAAGCTCTCCGCCGGCAAGCCATGCAGTAAAACGAACCTCAAGTGCTTGGCCACACGTGTCGCAGCATGTATCAGTCACAGGTTACCACACATGCTGCACACTCTTGTTCTAAATTTGCCTGTAAACGCGAAACTTTATTTATTTTGAACATGTCTTCGTAACAGGGGATAAGTGAAGTAACGACCCACTGCCTGGTTGGTTTTCTACCCTACATCTTTACCGCGTCCACAGCTTCTCACATTTACAGGTATTTGTCTGTGACACTAGAAGATACTGCTGATAAACAGTTTCGTAATTTGTTGCCTAGCCTACTCCACATTCAGTATCCCCACTTGGTATACAAGTTCTAGACGTGCATTAAACACCCAAAAAGCAATCATTGTGTATGTAGTTTCAGTTCCTGGATGTCAGAAATCATGAAGACTGCCTTATAAACCTCAGTTCATCAATGCTGTTTAGGGAAATAACCACAGTGAGTCACGTGACTCACACCGTGTGCTGTGTGAGGAAAATTCAGAGTTTTTGATAAGAAAGTAGATGTTACAAAAGAAGTATTACTAATTTGACACTTTAAAATGTCAACACCTGGGAAGTTGCTTCTTAGTTTGTTAACGACGATCTCATTTGTGCCCTCTTTGGGCCCTGTGTATAGAGTCTAACAGCGCCATTTCTCTGAATGTTGTTTGGAAAGTTATCGACTGGCACAGGGAATAAATATGAAATACATAACAGAATTTTAGTTGGTAACCTTGTAAGAAAATTTTATTTTTGAGCTGTACGTGCAGATTGGGGAACTAAAAACTTATACAAATTATCAAATATGAACAAGAAATGAGGAAGTGTGCTCAACCAGCGTCGGTTAATGGTCAGAGTTGTGGTAATATTTACATGATAATTGTCCTTGGAGCACCACAAGAGACGAAGAGTATGTTGACCACCTGATCGACTACCACTTTTTATTCAATGTACGGACTTTCCCTTAGTATGTCTGGGCAACACGTTTTCTCGGCTTTGTTTTCCAAGTCTGCAAAACCCTGAACATGTATTTATGGCTTTAAATCTGAAAAGAAACAAAAGCAGAATAGTGACAGGTTCTGCACGAATTGCTGTCCATGGAGTGTGTTGGTAGAAGGAAGGCATGACTTTTAAGTGAATTCCTTATGGCAAAACTTGTCTTCAGTGACTGTGAAAGCACGACGATTCAGTCATGATAAACATAATTCATGCCACGGATTACATTCGGTACGTGCCGGATACAAATAAAAAAATATAAATGGCTAAATAATATCAATGATTTCTAAACATTATGCAGTATTGTCGAAAGAGCTACCAGCGTCACAGTGCTGGGTTGATCAGTAGATATTTCTAAGAAAAGAAAGATTACCTGAGAAATATTATAATTATAATAATTATTAGAAATAATATTAGTAGTAGTGGTGGCGGTGGTGGTGGTGGTGTTGGTGGTGGTGGTGGTGGTGGTGGTGGTGGTGGTGGTGGCGGCGGTGGTAGTAGTAGTTGTTGTTGTTGTTCTCTTATGACAGGTCTTTTTCCCCTGTTAATTCTCTTGAATCAACGGCGATCCCCACCGCTCAGGCTGCAAGTTTCAGACCGCAATACTGTCCGTATTATGTGTGATGTTCCTTTTATATCTCCCATTGCAGGGAATCTATTGAATGTGTTCCTGGTGTGGCTTCCAAACTTTTCTTTAAACTTTGTTACTTTTGTGGTGGCTCCAGTTATTAACAGTATGAACAGAAAATTCATGTCCCACATTCGTTGTGTCTGGGTACAAAAACTCTAGTTATTTGTCATCTTTTGTGCTTCTTTTTGTGTGACATTCCTGTTCGCTGGTATTGCCACATCTGTCAGTATGCATGTTTTCTCCTTTTTATTGTTTAATTGTTACATCTGGCTTATATGCCATAACTTCTCTGCGTGTTTACCCCTTGATTCAATAACTTTGTCACATATTCATGTTTAACTGGTGTGCGTGTGTGTGTGCGTGCGTGCGCGTTTGTGCGTGTGTATGTATGTGTGTGCGCGGGTGCGCGTGTGTGTGCGTGCAATATTGTATGTCGTTTCAACGACCAGTGCCTTGCACACTGAATAATGCGAATGTGCAGAAATATTATCGTATCTCCTCAACTACACTTTTTTCACCAGAATGGGCATAGTGAGGTTAGTTGTCAATAGTTCTTTCATGTTGTTTACGGCGCAGGCGTTTACTATAAATTTCATAATAATAATAATAATAATAAAGCTAGAACTTTTCACACACTCCCTATCATGTAGGGTATTCTTTTACTTTATAATGAATGAAATAATAATTATGTTCTTCGCAGTTTACGATAATTTGTTCCCTTTGGTCTAATTCCCTATAGAAACTGAGAAGAGCGCAACGATGTGTTTACAGCAATGCTGACCTAGTTTGAGGTACTTCCTAGATATTTGCTTCCCACTGCTCTTTACGCAGGACAAGAATGCTTTCAAGGTAATTCGGTCTCTTTCACAGGTAAAAAAAAAAAAAACTTATGTTAACGTTCTTTTGTATTTGCTTAAAGATTCGTTTTTATTTTATGGTTGACGTATATTTCAGGCATGGCTATTGCAGTGTGGTGCCTAGGTTCTTACATTTGGTGAGTTAATGTCCTCACATCAAGCTCAGGTAAAAATTCTGGCTTGCAGAAACTCACACAATGTAATCGCAGCAGGTTTACAGAAAATTTTCGGTTTGCCATTTTTGCGGCCAGAAGGCTGTCGGTACGTCTCATGCAACCCTTTAAACACGAGGTCAAAGACGTAGTTACTTTGCATCTGACAGTCATTCGGTCCGTCCGTCTTTGTACCGAAAACTTGGAGGGTCTCGTGACCAGGTGTTATTTGTGCTTAATATACTGCCCTCTCACAATAGTAGGGCGTCCTGTCCGACTAGAGTGCGAGTCTGTTCTTTGTTTTAGGTCACCGCCTTTCTTGGTTGTGCATAGGAACGTTAAAATGAATTGCATTTAAATATTCAGTGCCTACCGCGAAGTGAACATTCTGCTTCTCGGTATTAAAAAACATTTCATACTGTATAGGGAAGAAATCGCTAATTGTTCTCAGATCGACCAAAAAAATGTGGGCAGAATGTAGAGTTTGTAGTCGCGTTCGCAAAATTGCGAGAAGCGACTAATAGCTTCGTCATGTCTCTCCGTCTGACCATCCGTCCACATGGAACAACTCGGCTCCCACTGGACGGATTCTCGTGAAATATGATATTTGAGCATTTTTTGGAAAATTTGCCAAGAAAATTTAAGTTTCATAAAAATCGGACAAAAATGACGGGTATGTTACATGACAACCAATATAAAGTTTTGATCATATTTCGCTCGGTTCTTCTTAGAATGCATAATGCTTCGGACAAACGTTGTAGAGAAAATCAAAATACCCGTTTTATGTTCAATAACTTTATAAAAAATTGTGACGTTTATGAGATAATGTGGAAAAATATAGTACTGTACAGCCGCACAGGCCACTGATGACAATAACAACAATACGCATGCCTTACTCAATTATTATACCAACTACTGCAAATATATAAAATTTATAAAATTTAAACATTAAAACATTAAAAACGCTCCGACATGTTTTATATATGTACAGTAGTTGGTATAATAATTGAGTAACTCGACAACGTGCACGTTGTAACAACAAAAATACGCATGCGATTTGAATGCTGGATAACTTAGAACAAAACACACGCTTAGAATATGGAATATACTTTGCTTTCCGTGGCAACAATTGTAGCACGCAAGCGCCTCTGTGATGACATAATGTACATTGCCCGTCTTGTTGCCCGTCAAATCTGAATGTATGTACAGTAAGAAATTCTAAGGGTTAGTGCACAATGGAGACCGCCTCTGTGGTCTAGCGGTCAGAGTTTCTGGCTACAGATAGAGAGGTCCCGGGTTCGATCCCCGGCGCTACCAGATTTTCTGAGTAGTAGTGGGTCTGGAACGGGGTCCACTCAGCCTCGTGAGCCTCTTGAGGTCAATTGAGGAGCTACTTGAATGAAAAAAG
>Ga0123352_10017277_pt1 | contig 11505 bp, 6 predicted proteins | sample TergutLab28metaG_FD_89700 | JGI IMG/M metagenome (GOLD analysis project Ga0123352, IMG submission 89700) | Labiotermes labralis P1 segment gut microbial communities from Petit-Saut dam, French Guiana - Lab288 P1 | ecosystem: Host-associated > Arthropoda: Insects > Digestive system > Gut ...
ACGGGGTCCACTCAGCCTCATGAGGTCAATTGAGGAGCTACTTGAATGAAAAAAGTAGCGGCTCCAGGTCTAGAAAACAGAGATTAACGGCTGTGGGGACCCGTTGCGCTGACCACGTGACACTTCTCTATCCGCAAAAACTGGCACTAACTTCGCCGACCGGCGGCGGCCGCTCTGTCGGTATAGTTCGCGCGCGGACTAAGGCCACGGAGTTTAGTTTAGTTTTTTAGTGCCCACCGTAAAGCCTCTCTACATATGGCAACATCGCATAGGCAACAGTAAAGAATCATCCTCGAACCCAACCGGTTTCAAACCCATGGTCCCGGTGGTTAAGTGCTCCAGAACCCTGCCAGCACTGTCATTGTTATTGTTAATTTATATTTATATCTTTTAAAATTTAAAATAAACATAACAAATGTGAGAAGCCGGGAACTCAGTCGCTAGTGTAACTAGGTTCCAGGCTGAGGAGATGAAAAATAGGAATTCAACTACAGCAGGAGAAGGAGAATTTTCTCTTAGCCGCAACTTTGTGCAGACATAGCTGGGAACTCCAAGCAGGTTTTGACGCAGGTAAAGCAGTTGGGGCCTAAGGGTAAGCAAACACATGCATGAACTAGTGTTTTTTACAGCCCCGGGCTTTGGTTTGGTAGCACTTATAGTGTTCGATTGCAGGCTCAAGTAAATCCAGTCACAGACTGTATAAAATATGAACAATTTTAATTATTCATATGATTGATTGTGTTTATTTGGTACGTACAACAGTCAATAACTAACAACTAGAAAAATGAGGTATGACCCTACGTATGGGCTGCAAAATAACCGAAGAGTCGCGATGTGTATGACAATTTATTTAGAGACTGAGCTTAGGAATATACTTTATTCTAAACACCCAGTTTCGATAAAGAAATATATGTAATTCAAGCATAGGAAACTTTGTTCTTTCGGGCTGCGGAAGCAAACTCACACTTGAAGTTGTCAGCGATTTTCGTAGATCCTCTTCTTCAACCCCTCCCGCCCCCACAGGTATAGTCAAGATAACACATTTCACATGTTTGACTCTGATATCCACGAATTTTTCCTCAAACACGAAAAATCACATCAGACGCTCGTAGAGCGCCATTAAATTATTCATTCAAGAACTACTGACATTCAGACTTAGGAAGGAACCTGTATTACCGATACGATAGTCTGAACGAAATGCAAAATGCTGGCCTTCGTTCGAGCACCGAATAAAGATAGTATGGCCGCGCTGTGGTACCGGCAACACATGTGACGATGAACCTCATGGTCGAGAAGACAGCTGCTCTGGTCGAGCCAGATGAATTTCTAAAATTGCGGCCCGTGCCACCTCTGGAGCCATAAGTACTTCTACACGAAAGCTAATGCGAATAGCAGGGTGCAGTGCCAATTCATAACTTTGTGCTTAATACAACCCGTGAGACAAGACTTCCAGTGAGCTGCAGACGTACCTTAAAAGCAGAATTGTGTTATCTTCCGCAGGTACGCTCAATGATATGTTTTAATGTCAAAGTCGAGACAGGGGGAAGAAGAAGGAAGAGACGTACTACAAATTGTGACAAACTGAAGATCTCCAGGAGTTCTAGGCGTAGCTTGCGGGGCAATATTACGCTACATCTTGAAGAAATGAATCAGCTTCGAGTGTCTCAGAATAGAGACAAGTAGCGGGCTGTTGTGCACACGGTAATGAACCTTCAGGTTTTATGAAATACCGAGGATATCTTGACTAGCTGAATGACTCTCAACTTCTCGGCAATGAGTCTGCTCAATGGTGCCAGTTCATCTCCAAGGTTTATTTACATCCCCTGTGTGGACACTCGGTTTATAGTTGCGGCATCTAATTGGAGCGACGCATCCTTAAAACTAATTGGAGGGGCTCTCTAAGAGCCACAGTGGTGGCAACATACAGTAAGTGGGTCTATTTAGGTCTCTTTCACATAGGACGCTACTCGCGACACGATTTCGCTTCGATAAGGATACGATACGGGCTTCGCACCCTGGAGGCGATCCAATCAGATGATATGGATTGCTTCAGTAGAAACATGTCACAAATTGTACCATAAACAATCTTTGAGTGCCCATGAAATTAAGCCCAACTTACGTTGACAAATAAATTACAGCATTTTCAACAGTCAATTATCTTACCTAATTCATATAATCCTTTTCCAATGTTTTCCCACACTAGATCAATTTTACCCTTGCTTCTATAACCAGGGTCTTTCCAGTCATAACAAATGGAGTGTTTCCCCAAAGCGCCACAAGTTGTACATTTGTTTTCTCACTCGTGCTTGCACAATCGAAGGAGCACCGCAAAGCCCGTTATACTCTTCCGCCTGCTGTGACACAAATTGTTCATCTGTGGCGATCAGAGCCGGACTAAGGGGCGGACCAGCCGGGCACCTGCCAAGGGCGCCAACCTATGGGAAGCGCTAAGACGTCACTGAAATAATCTCAAATATTGTGCCACTAAATTCTCCGAAAATTATCCACAATGTGGGCACGCGCCCTCAAAATGATTCGCGAGCCTAGTTCTAGGCTGAGGAAGTTTAAGAATCTCGGTTTCGGTATAACCTTCACTGGGCGCCAAATTATTGGCCTGCTGGGGCTCCCACATGTCTCGACCCGTCTTGGAGGCGATATGTTTACGGCTGAGGGAGAGAGGACAGACAGACCTTTCTGAGCCGCCGTCGTTTCGTATAATATCGGCCCATTGTCATCATGTCATTATCGTGTAGTCTAGAGTGGGCGAGGCCGCATTTTAAAATCACAGGTAGAGTCTTATAGTAAGCTAATCTTAAAGCCATCTGATCTTAAATAGCTCCCATTTGAGAGCCCCCTTCGAGCAGTACTGCGAGGCTTTCCAAGCACCAACAGGGATGCTAACATGCACTAGGTTTACATACTGCAGTAGTGCGCCTCGCTCATTGCACCACAGTGGTGCCAAAATAAGGTAAGTCTGTGTCTTTTATCGAGGATTCGGTTACGATTGTTTGAAGCAACGTGACAGTTTCTGCTGTAGTCTTGTGCGCCATGAAACGTGTAGTCCGGCAAGTGAATACCAATGTTTCGGGGAACATAGTGACTTCACTTTCAAGAAAGACTGTACGTCCTTGAGGAATGATCGTAATCACCACCTACGAAGACTATACTACTAGGTGGCTTATTTACCATTACTGTCAGTAGGTCAGAGCATGTAGTGTCAAATGGATTGGGAAGAAAGTGTAACGAACTGGTCTGGGCTGAATTTGAAGTAATAGCCCTGCATTTATCTGAAGGAACTGAGGATGACCGTAAAGAGAAAGATCGCCGTGCTGAGATATGAACCTGGTACCAAGGGAGTTACAAGCCACTGCAGATCTGGAATGTCAAGTTCCTTCACTTAATTAATTACCACCTCATAAAGATGTATGTGGAAACCTAGGTACAGATGTCCACATTCTTAACCTCAGCCACACCCCACTCTCTGGTCAATTGTTCTCCACACGAAAAGCCCCCAACAGAAGAGGTTGAGTCAAGCGCAGAATGGTGGAAAAAAAATTTGCACTTAATCGAAATCAAACCCCGGTCAGTATGCTGACTGAGCGACACCGTTTCGTATTCCGGAGATGGCAGTTTCCAGTGTTGTTCAGGACACTGGCCATCGAAAGTGTTTTTCACAGTTTTACGCAATCACTGATTTCAGACTCCGAGACAAGATTTCATATTGTTTCATACAGCTTCCTTCCCATGCATTCTAGTTCGTTAATCACTAAGAAACCTACCAGACTCTAAGACTGGATTGGACGTGATTAGTAGTCACAGGATGCTGTTAATGGCATTAGGCAAAATAATAGAAGAAAGAAACTGACGCAATGCATGATTAGTTCCTTGAGAAGCTATTAGGACTACCGATATGCACCGTTAATTTTAAGGTAGCTACTGAATTAGGCATAGATAGTCGTAGGTGGCAGTTATGTGACTGATTGTTCTGCACTGGCAGAGGGTTATGTGGTCTGGTAAATAAAAGTGCGAATGGTGGGAAGGTAAAATGGGAAGGGGAAGTGGAGAGAATCAGATGACAAAGGAGGTTGAGTGTATAGGTCTTGTACTTGTTTGGTAGAATCTGGACGGGAATACTTAGTAGAAGAAGTAAGATAAAAGAAGAAATATGTCATGATATAAAATAGCTGAATGTGGTCTCTCAATTTTTTGAAAAAATACGAAACAAAGAGGGAGTAGAGGAGAGTATAATAAATGGTGTACCACGAAGGAAAGAAAGGCAACAGCTCGGTTGCAAGCAGCAGTTTAGAAAATAAGAGGAGCTGTAGAAAGACTAAATAAAGGAAACTACATGCTATGCTTATGCAATGAAGATATTAAGCATAAATAGCTTAATTATTTGGAAACAGGAATATGGCAAATTCAATGTATTTTCTGGTAAAAACTGTTATATATGAAGAAGAAATTGGAAAATGGAAATATAGTAAAGTGTATAAATAACATACAGATAAGCAATGTAGGAAGATACTTAGGCTAAATAAGGCGTAAATGAAAAGAAAGCTACAAAATAAATAATAGTGCATAATATGGAGGAAACTCCAAATCCTGACAACCCGGAATTTGTCGGTGAATAGTTCCGTGAATTTTGTTTTCAGACCCGAACTGAACAACAAACAAAAACAAAAACAAAAGAGGAACACAGTATCATCATCACTGTAATCATCGTCTCACCTTCTACGTTATGTAGCCTGGACTACTGAAAGCGCCCATCATAATAATAATAATTCAATTACCCTTCCATGTAAACCTGCAACTGCTGCTGGCTTTCACAGCAACCTGCAAAACCAACCCACGACTTTTAATTTTGTTGGATTCGCGTGACCTGTAATATTCCAGTATTGTGTAGGCCCCATTGTTGAAGAGTTCCATTACCTGAAGACGCATCGCGTATCGGAAATTACTGCGAGCGATCGATATGGCGCGAAGCAATACCTGTTATAGTGCTGCCGACCTAAAAAGTTGTAGTTAATTTTTGTACCACAGTTTTGGCCACTCACATCGTGTACACGTTTAGAAACGATTCAGTACATAGTTAATGAAAACACGAAGTACAGAACAAATAACCCAATTAAATCAACGGTCAAGGTAGCCTCTTAAAGCTGATAGTTTGATTGCTATTCAAGATACTCCGAACTCTTTAGAAAATCTTAAGGCTCATTATCGCTTTCACGGAAGCCTATCCTGCGCTAAATGTATCCAGTTCATATTCACCTAACTTTTTACGGATTTGACTCACGACTTCATCGACACATCGACACATCGACACATCGACACTCGACACATCGACACATTACACAGCCTCCATTTCAAAGAGAACTGGAAGCAGAACCCTGGGGTGTGAAGTTGACCAGTCAGCCCTTGAAGTGCTGAAGCTTAGAATGAGTGAAGCTATACGTCTCCTTCCTGTCGAGGCCTTCATGGCATACAGAAGGACAACTATATCTTAAGGGTTGTTTGACCGTGCATCTTCCTCATGAAATAAAGTGAAATGCCAAATTGATGCAACTAGGTAATTTTATTGATGTATTCTTAGCTCGACATGTTTCGGGTACATACGTCCATCATCAGGAGCATTAGATGTTGAGTTGCAGCATAAGGTTTTCTGCACCGAGTTTTTGGATGGGTGGTGGTAGGTCGTGTATACGGTGCGGTACGCACCGTATACACGACCTAAGCAGCGGCTCTCAAGACCACCACCCATCCAAAAACTCGGCACAGAAAACCATATGCTGCAGCTCAACATCTAATGCTCCTGACGATGGGCGTATGTACCCGAAACATGTCGAGCTAAGAATACACCAATAAAAATACCTAGTTGCATCAAGTTGGCATTTCACTTTATTTCAACTGTACCTTAGCTTGTGACCCGTACTGATCAATCTGAGAGCGAGTGATTCTGGTAATTGCAAAGAAGAAACGTCAAAATGGGTCACAGTTAGTTCAATCATGCTGTACCCAGTTCTTACCTACCAGCTGCTTGCTTAGACACATTCATCCAATGTGGACCCCCAGCAAATAAGACACATCACCCTTTGTCTTCCCAAAATTGCTCCTCGCCCTTCTCAATTTCTTCCTCTTTTTTCACTTCGTTCTGTGTGACATTTCCTAACATTTCATTTCTATCTTTATCTTAGTCTACCTGTTTGGCATTTTCCTTTGACTTTAACCTTCAGAATCTTTTTAGGAATTCTTGGTTATTTGTTAAAACTTATTCATATCCTCTTGTTCTGTTGTTTATTATTTTACGTTGGTACTTGAATACTGTTTTTGTCCTCTAACCTCCGCCCTCTTCTACTGTTTATTGCACATTTCTTACATTTTCATCTGTACTTCTTATCCAGACTTTCAAAATAACAGCGTGAGAGTAGAACCTTACAGACGGCCACGACATGACTAATGGTTCACTGCAACAGGAGCTTTATCACAATTAGGTTACCGAGTTGCCCTTGGATCGATTCTGTATTCAGCCGTATGTTTGTACAGTATGTACAGTGTTCAGAATACATTGTTGCTCTTATTACAGAGTGGAGTAAACGGATAGGTGAAATATTATCCAGCAGTACAGTGGTAATATGAAACAGAAATGAATTACCAGTCCTTCCAACACACCTTATATCTCCGAAAGGAATATTGGTCTAATGACAGTGGATAAGTGTCAACACAGTAATTTTTTGTCTTAGAAAGCTTGTTTAGAAAAAAAAATTACTTTGCTGTTAAAAACATGGGTTGAAATCCAGATAAATGTTCTGACCCTTTATATCATGCAATTCCTATCGCCTCCAGGGAAAAGAAAACCCTCCAAATTCAGGAAAAAGACACGAATGAGGATGACTCAGTCACTAGCAACACACAACATGCACTGCAAACCAGTGTCGGAAGTACAAAAACTACGTTTCATTTCTGTGCCACTTTGCGCGATACAGGACGCTGCATTAACGATCGCTTGCTGCCCGGCGTCAGGCTCCGCTTTGCTGCCTGCCACAAACTGGCCCAAATCTTTTGACATTTTAAATCCAGCGAGAAATAAAGCTCATGATTTGCATTCGGGAATCATTCAGTTCTAATACCGGCGGGGAAACGAAATAACCTGACAGCACCTTCGCTCTCTTCCTCAGTCCCTCCAGATAAATGCTGGAATGGTAATTATAGCCACTTTCTTCTAAATCCTATCCAATTCATTAGTCACTAACCATTATGCCATTAGAAGCTACTCTGTTCCAGCTGACAGCATCGTTTAAAAAACAATAAAAATGGTACAGTTTATGTTACCTGTGACTTGTGCTACCGCGTTTTAGAAATGACGTCAGCAGGTTAAACTATGTTAAATGAAAACGGTCGATATAACAAAGAGGCCGTTGTGTTACGGATCAGATAAATGGCAACAGGGTCGCCCGAGATCTGATTTATATACCTAACATGCGTCGCGTTATATACAGAACCGCATTTTATTTCAACAGTATAATGTGCCGCCTCAAAAAAGATTGCGATAAAGCTTTTATATTGCAAATTTAAATTCCACGGCAGTATTGTTTTTGGAGTCTGAATTTTGTCTACACAACGTGCAACACTTCAGTTCCTACTGTACCTTAGAGTACACACACTCTGAATCCGTCATAAAGACCACTCGGTTAAAGATGCGTATTGAAACAACGGCTGTTATTGTTAAGACTAACGGGCAGACGGTGGAGCAGTTGGTTGAGGCGCTGCGCTACAAGCCGGAAAGCCGCGGGTTCGATTCCCGATGTTGTTATTGGAATGTTTCATTGACATTATCCTTCCGGCTGCACTATGCCCTTGAGGCCGACTCAGCCTCTAACAGAAATAAGTACCAGGAATATTTCCCGGGAGTAAAGGCGGCCGGTACGTATGGCTGAGAGCCTTACCACATTGGTGTGCCGATTATCTAGAAATCTGGGAGTCTGAAGCTCCTAAAACCCTATGGGCCTGTCCAGGGATGGTTTTTTTACTGCAAGAATAACACAAAATGCATGCATACACTGTGTGAGCAAAATGTAGAATTTCGTGACATTACAGCTGGTGCTACAAACCCTCTCCCAACGTGGTTGTGCCGAGGGCGGTTTTGACTATACGCAGTTGAAAATAATTAAGTATACTGGGGAAATGTAGTCGAACGCTGAATGTTTTTAACACATGCGGATGAACACAGGTGGTTACTCACTCAGCCTCTGCGGAAGCTGGTAGTATGTTTTACACAACCGCTGTGTAAATGTTTAACATGCCAAAACGCATGTATTTTCATCGATAGTGGATCCATAAGCCTCCGCGTTCTGGTAGCACTGTCTTTCCCATAATAAATGTGCAACGCAGTGTCGCCCAGTAAGTCGAGATCACTCCTCCCAACGTCAGCTTTGGACCGGGGCTCACTGTATTGTTACCGCTTTGATTTCAGCGATGAATGCATGCAGACCTGCTCAGATGGACCGCTTGCTGAGCCTGCTCGCACCAATCAACCCCACTTGTGATGCCGAGCTCCTTGCTTCTTCAACGTCGTTATTCGATTTTCTACGCCGTTCACAGCATCATGGACCCAGCACTGATGAGTCAAATGGGGACCCGTTTCGCAATAAGTAGTTGGAAAATATGAAATCCCCTGATCAAAAATTCAGTGCCCTCAAGACATCACACGGAAAGTCGTGGTGGTGTGGGTGGAAATACTGCTTTCTGTTCGGAAAGTCGCGGTTTCAAATCTAGGATCAAAGGCAGCTGTTCTGCCGTTCGTTTTTCTTTTCCTTCGTCCGAACTGACAGACGTAAAGTGTCTCAAATTAGGCCTATGATACAAATGATTTTTTTTCCTCGTACTTTTCGTGTAGTTATTGACAGATCAGTTCATCATTAGGTGCTCCTTAATGTGATATTAAATCTATCTGTACAAAAGAGGAGGATCTTGTGTTTCTGTCTGTGGCAACCGTAACTCATCAGGAAACAGAGATGGGTACTTGAAATTTTAGGAATGGCTTAAGGATGATAATGGTGTCTGCCACGACACATCTAATCAAAATCTGTCGATGTGATCGGGGTGTTTCCCCTACATAATACCGTAATTTCCTTATATATATATATATTTATATATATATATATATATATATCAGGCTGAAAGGAAACAACTGAGCAACTACGAGTTGTACACCTGAGTTGCCATGGTTATGTTCCAGTTAGGTGAGCGCGTAGGCCGAAGAAACAGCTGAGCATTGAGGATAGAAAAGATGTCGTGCATTAACGCGTGGCAGTAAGAGTCACTAATAATAGATCGACAAAAATCGGTAGCGTCCATTGCTAATAGCGAGGCTGTCAAGTAGCACGTAACGATAATTACAGTAATTGATGTCAATCGATAAAAATCGATAGTGATAGATAACATACGGTAATCGATAATCACGACATACACAAAAATTTCATAAATGAAATTAACACTTGGTTTGCTCTAGGAATAAGAAATGGGCCGACATCAGAAACTGGTTTTTGTGGTCTCCATGGTACAGTGTTTCAGTGTGGCAGCTCCTGAAAGTTATGGTAATACCGCCAAATGAAGCGCACGTGGTCGGTGCACAGGAAGCGGGCGTGCTATACCTACGCGCTTTCCGTAAGCATTTATGTACTTTATTAGGTGTCAAAATTGTACATTTGGTATATAAAACAGATCTGTTTAAAATAAGTAATTTAGTTTATGGTGGAAGGGAAATTGTAAGGAGTCTAAATAGCAGCTTACAGGGACAGTGACGGTTTATGGCAGGTATAGTGAGCTAGCAAGTCTCCTTTTGTCAGTGTCAAAATTTATGGCTTAGGGAAATTTTGGAACAATTGACTTGTAAATTTTGACAGCTTTTGAACATCTTAAATCTTGCTAGGAAGGATACCGTATTAGTCGCGCTTGCACATTAGAGAAACCAGTGAGACACGTGAAGGAGTGCACACGGGTGACGACAATGAAACAACGTTATATAAATGGGAACCAAATGGAGTTAAAGTATTCAAAATTTTTACTTTTGGACCTATTGCGAAGTAGTGAAATTTAAAATTTTAGCCAACCGGGAACAGTAAGAATATTTTAGGGGCGATAAATTTGGAACTGTGTGAGTTTTCATAAAACCTAACGCAAGCAAGGAGTCTGTTTTATACCCTAGAGGTGACAAGTTGTGTACGTGATACCGAGGCTAGTAGTGCATGCATTTTTCAAATGCGCGTCCCTACATCCAACACATCTGTAAATTCCAACAATCATGAAATAATATAAATAATATTAATAGTGTCCAATTATTCATAAAATTACTGTTCCGCTACTTAGAACACTTAGATTCTTTGGGATTAAGACATGTGAACCGACTGAAGAGCTGGGTGGGTTGTAGCATCAAGCATCAAGACATAGCATATCATCGGTAAAACTAGATTTTGGTGAACCAATCATGTGTTTAGGAAGCCTGAATCCAGCGACACCTTGTAATTGGGCTAGATTGATAGTCAACGGGCTGTACAATTTCTTCAACGAAGATAAAGCCATTGCAGGCCACGTTACACGAGAGAACGTATTCTTTCCAATAAAATCTGTAATGACATGGGGTTATTTATTCTAATTTAAAAGAACCCAGCTTCCAATGAGACAATGTTGTCATGAGAATCAATAAATTTCAAGGGCTTCCATTTAAATATTTTGGTCTTCTTGTAAGAAATCCACTGTTAGATGCTTTACAGCAAGCGACAAACAAAAGTTATTTTGGCATAAAATGGGAGAAAAAATTAATATTATGTAAAATAAAGCATTATAAAAATTTATTTACGTTTAATAATGGCAATAATTAACTGGATTCAAGTTTTTAAATTTATTTTTTAGGTAACTGTAGATTTGTTCCAAGTTTTTTTGTAGGCAGAATGTGATTCGATGTCAGCCTGGGCGAAGACCGAGCACCATCAATAAATGCGAAATTCGAGGAACTCCCTTCCTTGTGTATAAAACTTTATTGCTTCTCTGAAACGTCGGTTCATTTCTGGGAGACTACACGGCGTTATATCCCAGAAGTTGATTACTTTCAAAGAAATATCACGAGAGGCCATTAATTTTGCTGTTCGCAGTAAGACTCATGCAATTTTTACATTTTCCTGACAAACCACATTTGCAGAATCTGCTCACAATTACACTCGGGCGTGACAAAACTGAAAGAGCGATGTGTTTGCGTGTAAAGGTTATCTAAATAATCACATAATTCATTTTATGTCACGGAAAATATTCTATCCCCATTGCCGAGACCAGTTGATGTTATTTAGGAAAATAATTCCTGGTTGCTGGAGAACGACACGGAACACATAAGCACATTAAAACTAAACTCCGTGGCCTTAGTCCGCACGCGAACTATACCGACAGAGCGGCCGCCGCCGGTCGGCGAAGTTAGTGCCAACTTTTGCGGATAGAGGGGTGTCACGTGGTCAGCGCAAC
>Ga0123352_10017279_pt1 | contig 11504 bp, 7 predicted proteins | sample TergutLab28metaG_FD_89700 | JGI IMG/M metagenome (GOLD analysis project Ga0123352, IMG submission 89700) | Labiotermes labralis P1 segment gut microbial communities from Petit-Saut dam, French Guiana - Lab288 P1 | ecosystem: Host-associated > Arthropoda: Insects > Digestive system > Gut ...
ACACACACACATATATATATATATATATATATATATATATATGTGTGTGTGTGTGTGTATATATCTATTATGGGGCTGAGCAAAATAAGGAATGCTATATGGACAGTGTCTATAACAGGTAGGAGAAGGTTGAATGAACATTTAAAAGTGTAATCGCCTGAAATAAATGTTGAGGTTGATTTGTGGGACATGACTACTGAAAGGAGAATAATGGGATGCAAAAAAATAGTAGTATTTTGTGAATGTGGTTGATGTGGCACAGAATAATAAACAATCTATGCCTTTATATTTTATTTATTCTTTGTTAACACCAATCTATTTTTAAAAAGTCAAAACATTTGACTGCATTTTAATAATGTTTCACTGAGGGGTTTGCACAAATTCGTGTTCTGTGTTTTTCAGTTTCAGATCTTGACACAGTCACTGACTAAAACCTATCAGTTTTCCAAGTTCGTTAAAATTAGGATGCCAACTTTACACAAATATTTACATATTAAACACACAACCAAATATTATCATTTTATATTACTGTCCACAACATGGTAATGCTGAAATTGGTAATGTGTCGGTAAATAGTATGGAATCTCTCCCAGCCTCACTCAGACTAATACCAAAACATAAATTTGAATGAAATCTCTTAAAAAAATAACATTAATATACGTCACTTTTGCAGGGACTTGGAATGGGCGAGCCTACCTCACAGCAGTTGACTACGATCGTTACGTTATTGGCAAGATTTGTCCCTTCGATTTAGACGAAAGTAAGTTGACACCTTGTGAATGTTTTAAATGTGTGACATAGTGAACTAAATAAGGCATTTCCTGCATTTCTTAAAATTGACCACTAGGTTTATAATGTTTGTGCGTACATCCATATGTTCGACCGTCCTCACACCCACATCGAACAACAGGTGTGAGGAAAAAAGAATTTTAAAAACATTTTATATTCCAAATCTTTTCCAAAATCTGTGTGGAAAATGAATTTTCGAATGTAAAATTACTAGAATATTGGGTACTGAATTTAACACATATGTTTAACTATGGCGATATAATGCCGAATTCGTCTTAGAAAGAAAAACATTTCCGAACCAATATAATATTTTATTATATGATTCATTCGACACAAATACATAATTTAAAAGCATAGTTTACAGCGACATATTTAGAATTCTAAAGTCATCATCAGGGTAAGCAAAGAATCATGTTTTTTATTTCAAAAATTTTCCGTGTTCTGAATGTTGTATTCTTTCTACTGGGTAAGTCCCCGACGTCTGAATTTTATATGCCGACGGTTTGGAACACATTGTTCAATCTCAATAGGCACGTAAGTAAGAAGTATGACTGGATTTGCTAAGCGAAGCGAAGCGAAGCCAAGTCAAGCCAAGCCAAGCCAAGCCAAGCCAAGCCAAGCCAAGCCAAGCCAAGCCAAGCCAAGCCAAGCCAAGCCAAGCCGAAGTTTTAACTGGGGGCGGAGACTTGCGCGAAACGCAAGTCGACATCCCCCGGTCTGTTAGCCATTCCTGCGTTTGACCGCATCACTGGGTAACAGACACTTAAACTCTAACAGGGGGATATACTTTCGTTAACGATTTTGAAGTCAGGCTGAGGGCCTTGACTCTTCATGCCAAAGACTAGGGCCTAGGTTATCCTGGACCAAGTATGGGAGGGATAAACTTTGATTGGTTGGCTCTCTGGGTTCCAGTCCCAGTCCTCTGTCGCAAACTGAAAATATGCTACTTTGTCAGGCGCTTATGTGAAGCCGACGCTCCTGGGTCATGGGAGTGCGGGCCGTGCCCCGACCTTGCATTATATACCCTGACATTTGCCTTACAACTGATGAAAATCACGGAAAACTTTATTCAGTGTAACAGAAAGGCGCTCGGTTTTTCAGTGCCGATCGCGACTGGTTTATTCGAGTTAGTCATCGCGGGTAATTGACTCGACTGCCGACCTTGGCTTACGCGTCAGGCGATGGTGTCAACCCACGGTCGGCGTAAGTTTCTGAAGATTTGCCATACTTGTTGGTTTACCTTATCAGATAATTTCGAGTCAAAGCTCTCGGTCAGGGCTGTAAAGTTGTCGGCAAACAGCGTAACGCCCAGATCCTCGTGTATCTGCCTGTTACTTACGTACCAAGGGGCACCAGTAGCGATTCGAAGACACTTGGTTAGTAACTCCTGTAACCTCCAGACATGGGTGCCTTTAGCGGATTTCCACGCGCGGAACTTAAGTACGTCTTTGGCCGGATGAGATGCTTATATTACAGGACTCCGTTCCTGACGGATAAATCAATGTTCCTATTCAAGAGGGGAAAGAACATACCCTTTCTTTTGAGCAGCACCCTTTTTAACCTGATCGATGTGAGGTGACCAGATGAGTCGTGGGTCTGAGTTCACCCCCATATTATGAGTCGTGTCGAACTAATTGGATTGGTTCCCCGAAGTGTGGTACTGGTCGGGGCTAGATGAAGCTCCGTCCGGCACAAGCAAAGATTATGGCGGTGCTCTTAGAGACAATAATGGTAAATATCCATTTGCTAAGCCACCGTTGAAGGTTGTTGAATTATGAATCCAGGTAGCTGATGAGCAACGTCAGCTTGCTGGACGTGGGTTTGATGGCCGTTTCTTACTCGTAGAGGGTCAACTCGACGTGGTGCGAGGGTGAGGGTATGTCGTTAACATATAGACTGAAGAGGACAGGGGAGATCAATCCCTTCTGAGCTACCCCACCCCGTAAGTCCCGAAGAGATGACCTGACCGTCTGGAAGGACGCTTCGAACGTCCGACCTTTGAGGTAGTATGAGATTGTATGGACTATGTAAGACAGTAATTTGAGGAGCGTTAGCTTGTAGAGGAGGCCATCGATCCTGACGGTATCTTAGGCTTTGGCCACGTGGAGGAAAACGGTTCCTGTGATAATTTTTTCCCCTGAAATTCCTAGTTATACTTTCAACGAAGCGGGTCACCTGCAAGAACGTGCTGTGCCTGGGTCTAAAACCAAACTGCTCGTCTCGCATCAGTCCCCATTTGCTTACTACATGCAAGATGCTAGCTAGTAGGATTTTTTAAATAATTTACCAAATTTGTCGAAGAGGCTAATGGGCCTATAGGAAGAGGACAGGGCTAGATCCTTGGCCTGCTTAAGGATAGAGATCAATCGAGCGTGCTTCCATGCTTTGGGAATGTGATGTGTTCGGAGAAGAGCATTAAAGGAAGGGCGATGGGGGAAACCCTTCGCTTGGGAAGTTGCTTCATGGCCTTGTTCGGGATGCCGTTCGGACTCGGAGCCTTGCTGACCTTGAGACCACTGATGGCCTCGCGAACCTCGTCATGGGTGGTTAACTAGGATTCGCTGGAGGGGTAAAGACGTAAGACCTCAACGCCACATCAACTATCTCAATAACTGTTCGGACCGAAGTTCGGACACCGGCCGAAACTGAGTCTCCGGACTGTCCGCAAGGGCTGCGTCTTTCTCAGAGTCTGAGAGATCGATTCCCTCCGCGGTGTCTAGGGGGAGTTGGAGTAGGAACTCTCACCACACGTTTGGTCATTATCCAAAGCGATTAATATTTAAAATCGAGGGATTCGTGTGTCGTTCTCCACTGGTCGTTTCTCCACTCGCTGAGCTGACGGGTCACCGAATTCTGCAGGCGGTTGACCTCGGTTCTCAGAGCGGGGTCCCTGGTGATCTGCCACTGCCTCCGCAGCCAGTTTTCAGGCGTATCTCAACCTGAATGCGAGCCAATATCGAAAGTCTTGGGTCGTCACGCGGACGACGCTTGGGTTTACACGCTGCCAAGGCCTTCAAAATGGCTCCGAAGAAGTTCTCAGCCCAAGTGTTGAGTACCATCTCGTTGTGCAATTCTAGACCGAACGGAATTAGATATTCCAAATGAGTTTGGATGTTGGTCCAGTCAGTGCGAAAGGATGTGGGACACCCAGTGTCAATGAGAACCGGATGGTGGTCCGAGCTTAGTGCAAGGCACGAAGTCAGATACACCGGGAATGAGAGGTTCTTGGTTATTACTATGCCCAAGACTTCAGGAGTAGCCGAGTGGTTGTATGGGTTGGTTGTTGGGTAGACTGGTCCAAAGATCAGACAGGAGTTCTTGTCGGTTAATCACGTATGTTTCCATCAAACCGATTCATCGTCAGAAACAGTATACAGCACACAAGACAGTAAGATCAACATAAATATGTATGCTTTCCGGTATACACCTGTGGGTTCCACTAAGTCCTATGTCAGGCAATTCTTAGCGCTATGTATGTGTATGAAAGTGTATAAGAGAGGAAGGAAATATATGGAAAAGTAATGGAAGGGGAAAAACTGGGGGATTTACGGAGACGGCAGAAGAATAAGAAATTTATTTGGTCATATATTTTTGTAATTAAATATTAAGGAATTTTAAATGTTACAAAGGCCGATAATCTGCTTGCAGCGAACGTTTATGTGGGATATCGAATGCAACGCCCTAACGAAACGACAGTGAAGGACGTGCTGAAGGAGTTGCAAAAGAACAACATAGATGTCAGCCAGATGGTGTTGTGGAATCCAAATCATTGCCAGCATGCAGAATCGTCAAAGAAAGACAACGTTCTCATAGAGACACTGGTGTAGGAAATGGAACGCAACCTTATGCGGTTTTAGACATTCTGGACAATTGAATATATTCCTTGTATGCAACCTGTAGTGCCAGAACGAAAAATTATGTGAAATTTCATTAAATGTCACGTATCTCTTTCCTCTTCCTCAATTTGGGCATTGAATAAGGATTAAAAATATAGAATAATTTTTCTGACTTCGACAAAACATATTGTATATGGTGACTCGCCTACGGGCAGGGCGAACGTGGTTCGGTTCACATAATTGTGCAAAGAAATTTCCTTTGTTCAATCCGTCCTTTATGGTTGTCACGCCAAGCCTCGAATTCACTTCGTACCGGTGGTCCTTCCTGCTGACACAATTACTCGGAAGTTGAAGTTAACTCCACATCTTCATCTAGTGCCGTCGGTGAATGCGTGGCGGCATACCGGTACTGCACAGTAATCAACTGCGGTATTTACTTTATCGTAGCACTGAGACAGGCTAGACTGAGCCCATTCCAGCCTGCAATTCTGGAAGATTTTCCGTCAGCTCCGACAGTCACTAGCGCTCTTAATCCACATGGATACTTTATGTAACTCAAGTTTTATACATGTACAAAATATAAATTTTGAATCAACGCGTATTTATGTGATTCATATGATTCTAAAAACAAAAAGAAAATATTTCCCTGTACAGGAAGAGCAGTGTGCGTTTTCTATAGATTATGACGAATAACTCTAACAGAAATATTACCCAAATTGTCGGAACTTCCTAAAAACAAACAGCAAATCCCCAAAATTCCAGTGAAATGCCTTCTTACAGGCAGTTGACATGATGTCACCATACTATCTTTTAGTTCTAAACAACCATACACGAACTCTTCGGTTGACATAAATGATTGAATGCTTTTTAAATACAATGCTGAAAGACGACCTATCAAAATTTCATTGGTGCTTTGTCTTCAATCATTACGTTTTACATCAGTACAGTTTTCTTCACGACACTTGCATGACAAGCAAAACAACGCACTGTGAAATGATGAGGAAAGTATAAATACAATGAATACAGATGTCTACATTTCGTTTGATGTGCCTGAAAAAGTGAACGTACACAGAGCAGAATGGGGATTGTCTGATGCTGACTCACATTTCTTCCAAACATTTCTTATTACATTTTCCTTAATGACTGTGTTATTAACAGGGAACGAATGGATAGAAGTGCTACGATATCAAATAAAATTGAAACAGCAAATTTAAGTAGAATTCACCTTGGCCTAATATGAAATGACAACTGTGCACGTGCTTGGAAATTTGGAACAATATAAAGCTAAGAATGATTGTACTCACTCAAGAACGACGTTCAGATATCTGTTTGCCTTTAGTCAATTAAAGCTTTGGGAGAAGAATCGATGTGCCATAACTGTGGTCACTGTGTTTATTGTGCAAAGGGAAAGAACGCTCAAACACAATTTACATATCACAAGCTTTCATGAACTGCAGGAATTAAAAACAACATTGACTCTTTTATCTGATTATATTTATAAAGTCACGTAAAGGACTGAAAATTGTATGTCATTTAATCATGAATTGATTCAAATGTAGCGTGTAATTTCATGTTGAACAGTGAGGAATTAATTGGTACCACATACTAGCTACTGCGTTATACGAAGTTTCATATAAACTGGTATCGTTTCAATGGGGATCCAAATTATTTCATTGTAACATCACAGCGGTATTTTATATTGCCCTCAGAAGGATGAAATTGGAAAAACTGAATGACAATGGTTAGGAAATATTTGATTTTATCAGCGAAGCTGGGTATTGAGGAACAGATGTAGCTTATGTTTTTTACTCTTTGTTTATCTGATATATACTGTAATTCAGTAGAAGAGTCGCTTTCACATCTGTATTATCAAACACACATAATCACGAAACACGGTCTACAGAAATTAACTGAATGGAAACAACACTCTCAAAACAACAGACTGAAGTCACTCTTGTGTCCTTGTGACGTGTTTTGAAACATATATAGGTGTTGAGATCACCAGCCATGAAGACCGGCAATCCACCGCGGAAACAGGCGGTCAGGTTATTACTGAATTTCGAAGCCAAGCCAAGCCAAGCCAAGCCAAGCCAAGCCAAGCCAAGCCAAGCCAAGCCAAGCCAAAGTTCTAACTGAGGCGGAGACTTGCCCGAAGTGCAAGTCGACGTCCCCCTGTTTTTTAGCCATTCCTGCGTTTGACCGCATCGCTGGGCTCAGAAACAGACAACTAAACTCAAACAGGGAGTATGCTTACGGTAACGATTTTTAAGTCAGGCTTAAGTCCTTTACTGATCATGCCAAAAACTGGGGCTTAGGTCGCCCTGGACTAAGTATGGGAGGTATAAACTTTGGCTGGTTGGTTGTCTGGTTCCGAAACCAGACTGGCTCTTTCGCATGCATGATTTATGCGACGTTTCTCGGGCGCTTATGTGAAGCCGCCGCGCCTGGGAGAGGGGAGTGCGTTCCGTGGCCCGACTTTGCATCGAGTACCGTGGCATTTACCTTACTACTGAGGGAATACACAAAAAGTGATTGGATTTGAGAAAAGTTACGTTATTTATACGGGAAAATATTTGGCTCGCAAATAGCAAGAGTGACAATAAATTGGAGAAAGTCCTGAACTTAAAACAAGAAGCATCACAAAATAAATATGACAAAAGCGGTATATACCAATTAACATGCCCTGACTGCAAATTGTACTACACAGGACAGACAGGCTGAAAGTTTAGAGTCAGGTTCCAAGAGCACCTACGGGACTTCAAAAACAAAAACAAGTCAAAATTCGCCCAACAGCTTGTAGATAACAAACATCCCATTGGCCCAATGGAGGATATAATGGAGGTCGTCCACGTAACCAACAAAGGGAAATTGATGGACACAACGAATTGCTTCCATATTTACAAATAAGCTAAGGCCGGCAACCAAATTAATGACAGACTAACAGTCAAATAAAACGCAATATTCGAAACCATAAAACAAGAAAATACTTATTGGGGCGCTTGGCTCCATCGCAGCCGAACAGCTAAAAGAAGTCAGTTGTGGGAAACAATTCACCCCCACAGGAAGTGGAAGTTACACAGGGACTGAAGCCCGTTCAGTACTGCAAGAAAAAAGCCAGCAAACTCCGCACAAATGAGAAGAAAACCTAAGTAACGAAACTTTAAACAGCTACGCATGCTACAGTGCTCAAAATTAGTAGAACAAGACAAAACAACTCTTATTCCGCAATTACAGAAGTAGACAGGACGCAAGAAAACAGTAGCAGACCATAAAAAGCAACAAGCGGAAACACCCATCCGCCCCTGAATATATCTAAATACAGAAGGAACCAGCTACTAATACAAAAACAACGAACAGAGTAACAAAGAATATAATCATGGAAGCACGAAATAAAATAACACACAAACACACGTTACATGCTCAGAACACCTAATACTAAACATAAGGTGCATAATATATTACTTATTGATCAGTATGTATACATGTTGCCAACCGCAACACACACTGTAAGTCATCTGTGATCCCAAATTCTCACAGCCACATTGTAAAAAAACAATGGTTCTTAGCTTAGTTTAATGATGACATTATAGTCGAAATATTTCGCTGTAACATATAATATTAATTTATATAGTCGAGTTGAATGAAACACATAACAAAAAGTGATCATCTCGAATCTTTACACAACAGGAAGACTTCTTACAAATTTAAAAAAAAATAAAATCTATAGACAAAATGAAGAAAAGAATTTTTGTTCAATAGCAACTTTTCTGAAAATTTTAACGTTCGTTAGAAAATGTGAAAATATATGGTACACCCAAATACGGAAAACGTGATAACATAATATACAGGATGCGCTTTGAATGCTGTTTATATAAGGCAAGAGTCACACACTCAGAATATGTAGAATATATTGCTGTTTCACGTCAAAATTATTTACTCACCCTTGCCGCAATATGACGGTTACACGTTTGTTGCTTCTCTTGTTTTTCATTTGTGTCCGTAAATAAAGCTCCTGATCTATATTAACCGCTAAATTTCCACACGCAAGTAAAAACGCGTTTAGTTTTAACAAAATATATTGGCATCAAACGGATTCAACACTATAAATATTCTACAGTATACAAACCAGTAAGAAAAACATCAGAATTTATGCTTTCCGACGTTTTCGCATGCGTTCCGCTACAGTCTACACTAAATTTTATTAGCACTACCGAACTCTATGTATCGCTACAGTGTATATATGTTCTGAATGTCTATAACGGTAGAAGGGAATATAAGGAATTGTACTGGAGGGAGAAAAGTTGGGAGTGGGAGGTGCAGATACGGTAAAAACTTGGAACGTTTGTCTTAGTTACAAGTTATTCAGTTACAAATAATTGAATTATAAATCTTACATCCGCCGTTAAACTGCTAGCAGCTTATGTTTATGTGGCGTTTCGGAGCCTACACGCTGAAGAAGCGACGGAGAAGGGGTTGCTGAAAGAACTGCAAGACAGCAACATAGATGTCAGCCAGATGGTACAAATGAGAGCAGGTCATTGCTTGCAGGCAGAATCTTAAAATATAGGACGATTTTGGGCGTAGAGACTCTGGCGTAGGAAATGGAACGCAACTTTCTGCGATTTTAGACAGTCTGAACAACTGAATATTTTCCGTGTTTGCAGTCTTTTGTATGAGAACTAGATTTTATATATAACTAATGCACTTAATATCATTCATTCTGTTTCTATCCTCAATTTGAGCCTATCAGTGGAGAATAAATATGTAAGTGAATATAATCTGAAGTCGATGAAGCTAATTTTATAAGTTGACCTATCTGCACTGTGACGAATGTGTTTATTTACCCCTAAATATGACGGAAACCTTCGGCCTGTCCAACTCCTCCATTCTCACTCCAACACCATGCCCCTATGTAGTACGTACCGGTGTTTCTTGTTGCCGGAGTGTTAGCTGCCGAACGTTGAATTAATGGCCGTCGTCAAGAATCTGTGAATCTTCATTCCTACCGCACAATATGATTCGACGTTACTTTGTTTAATGAATAAGAATTATACTGTTGCCTTCACATATTCAAGGTTGTAATTCTGGAATCTTGTCCGATTGTTGCTGACAGTAATAAGCCCTCAAAAGCACAGTGGTTACTTCGTGTACCGCAAGGCTTAAACACTAAATTTTGTATGCATTGAATCACAGTTTATTTTTGTGTTGTGTATGGATATCAGAACAAAGAGCGATCATTTCCATAAACAGCATTAGCTTGTTCGTTTTTATAATACACGCAGAACTTTTAAGCGCAGAGCGATACGAATTTTTTAAAAGCCAGTTTAATCCCAATTCTAAAAATTTCAATATCATCGTCTGAAATGCTGTGGTATTCCATCAAGCTCGTGGAGAAATGTTTCAAATTCGAAAAATATTTATAATCTCTGCGATCCAGTAAATTTTATGAACTATCCAAGCTTCACCTGAAAACCCATAATGATTATCCGTGCTTGAATGATTGTAACATCCTCGCCCTGCAAACGACTTTCGATCTCATTGAATTTAGAATAAATGTCCGCCAGAGAAATCAAATGCTTTTTACATTTCTTTAGTTCATGAAGAGCAATGGAGCAACTTCTCCCAGAAACTCCACTGTAGAGTCAAAGATGTCAACAAGCCTTTGCAAGCTATCACCTCTCAACAACCATCTTACCTATGTATGCATGAGTAACTGATTAACAGTTTCATCGTTGTTCTCACACAAATTTGCGAATACTCGAGAGTTGAGAGATTTTTTTTAATCCTATTAATCGGTCTGATACAAATCATCAATGCATCGTGCAGCTCACCACTAAGCTTCATAGCTACAAGATGATTTCTATGTAGTACACAATGAACTGTTACCACATGTGGAACCTTTTGTTTGAGCAAGGTAGCGAACCTCTGTATCTACTGACCGGCGGTTGCATCACCAGTTGCCACGGCAGTGATATTCTCCAAACTAATGTTCTGTTCCTGCAAATACTTTTCCATACATCTGAAAATAGTCTCTCCTTTAGAATCGCCTTCTAGATACTTTGAGAAAAAAAAACTCGTCAGTAACACACTTGACACACGGACTAAAGTACCTTACATAAGCCATCAGTACACTAGAACTGCCAAAAGCTACCTCATCCAATTGTAGTGAAAACTTGGAGCACTGCACCTTTGATAACAAAGTTTTTTCCACATTGTGAGCCATCTCATCAATTCGACGTTTCACTGTACTTGCACTCAATGGTACCGATTTCACTACAGGATCTGGGTTTGTCTTCATCACATTTCTAATAACCTCTTCAAGAGCAGGTACAATCACTTCTCGCCGATGCAATAAAGCTTTCCCTTCTTTGCAATATTGAGGGTTATGTTGTACGAGTCTTTCTGTCCTCCTTGAAGATCAGCATTTGCAGGAGACTTGAAAAATATTTCCAAGCGTGGTCGGCTCCGGAATTTAGCTTTTAGTGTTTTGAAATAGTCAAGCTCCTTGCTTTTCTTGTCACAATGAATTCTTTCCAGGTGGTCTTTCATCTTAGAAGGCTTCATGGTATCATTGCTAAAAGTCTTTTCGCAAAATAGGCACATGGGAACTGACTCATTTGTAGGTGAAGCAATGAATCCAAATTTCAGATAATCTTGAATATAGTCAGCATTTTTTTTAAATCTCTGCCATCGTCCTAAAAACCAGTGAAAAATGTTTGCTAAAAAGAATAATATTGTTTTTTTTTGCAGAATCCGGGTAGGCAAGAATTTGTCTGACAGGTTCCCTAGTAGGAATGGTTTGAAACAAGGAGACGCTCTATCACCAATGCTTTTTAACTTTGCTTTAGAGTACGCCATTAGGAGGGTTCAGGTAAACAG
>Ga0123352_10017280_pt1 | contig 11504 bp, 10 predicted proteins | sample TergutLab28metaG_FD_89700 | JGI IMG/M metagenome (GOLD analysis project Ga0123352, IMG submission 89700) | Labiotermes labralis P1 segment gut microbial communities from Petit-Saut dam, French Guiana - Lab288 P1 | ecosystem: Host-associated > Arthropoda: Insects > Digestive system > Gut ...
GCATGGTAGGAGTGTAACCGACTTCTGAGGTTGGGACGCCCATGAGGCGCAGTTACGTTGTCCCGATGATGTGAGTGGTGATATAGGAGGATGTAGTGCCAGGAGGGCCCTTAAACCTAAATTCTACCAACCTACGCTTCAGGGAAAATTCCCACGGTAGAGCCGGGAATCGAACCCGGGACCTCATGATTAGTAGTCAGATACTCTGACCACTAGACCATGAGGCTGGTCATTGCGTTCAAAGTAAAAACTTGCATCACTCCCCGAGAACTTAAATTTCATATGCGACCAGCCCTTGTTTTGGGCACTATTTCTATTACGCTGTTTGCTTTAATGTCCCTTGTCAAGTAACACCACATTTTGACAAGCGTTCTCTCGTTTCGAGTTTGACACCGTTTGGCTGGCTGCCTTATATTACGTTAAACCCACATTTCTGATGGGAATATTATTTTTGTTTTAAGCCTTTTTCATTTTCGCCCACGTTTTCAGGAACGTAAATAGAGTACAAAACAAGGGCTGGGTGCACACCCTCACATATTGTGAACAAATAGGTGTTGAACTAAGCCAAGTGTCTGGCGTCTGGGCAGTATAGCTAGTCATCCTGAAGAAAATTCCGTTATGTGGCTTCAGAATTTTTGCTGAGAAATATGGAAAATTATCATAAAATTGATTGCAATTTTACATAAACAGTCACACAAAACTTTCTACGATAGACACAACTACAGTATCGTCCAGATTAAATATTCATAGTTTCTTACTTTATCTTTTATGTCAAATCCAAAACGAATGAGATTTCTGGAAATTTGGTGTAAGCCTATTTGTGGTATTACCGAAGGTCACTGAAACACCAACTATCACAAGTGAAGAATATGGGCCACAACACTCACTGAAAGAATAATGGGTCTTCTTAGAGGAAGAAGAAGATAAATTCTTCTGGTCGCTGAATTGAAAGGATTTGAACGCATTGAGCAGTGAAGATATTTCTGGGATCCGCCCAGTCTCCTATTCAGTGGGTACCCAGCTTAATTTCAGGGGCTACAGGGGCAGGTTCATGATTCGTCACTCTCCTCCATCTAATGTCGAGCTTAAGTGGAGATGTACCACTTCTCTCCCTATATGCCTTCACAGCGTGGAGAAGGACAAATTTGCATTACAGTAACAAACAAATTATATTTATTTCTAGATCCACTCTAACAAGAGGGCTATACTTCCATTTATGCCTAGCCCTAAATTCGATTTTTCCTCTTACGTTTTGGCATTAAGGTCTTTTCCGTTATTCTGAATCGTAACAGTGACTTGACTTGAGAAACTGATTAGCCTTAACAATAACACAAGCACTCTCGTATAGGACTTTGCATTCCTTTCGTAATATCGGATCAAAGGAAGGTCGCCAATAAAATTACAATTTACATTTGACGGAATAAAGCTATTGTTGACCCAAACACTACACATAAATATGCAATTTATTCTCCACTAGTCTACTGTGTACGAAAGATGAATAAATGTGTAATACGATAAACAAATGGCAAGAACGAAAAGGTACAGACAAACAACTGTGACATTCCCACGGAATGATCCCGTTCCTACATCCCTTATGTACTCAATAATATATTACCCCTACTCTGCAAATTTGGTTTCAATTTTGTAGATGAAAAGGTTGTAGTTTGCGAAAGAGTTACTGAATTGTTTGGATACGTTAATTGGAAACTCTACGCCTTTTCATATACATAGCTTGCAATAAACCATCAATAAATAATTTGTGTGCAGCTCGAAGTATCATTTCCAGCGCCGCCCTATTGCAGCTATGGTCACACGGGTAGCAGTCGTGCTGAAGTACACATGTTTCAGCAGGTGCTTTGCACGAGTACGACAACTTCTGTTTCTTCAGGGAGACGGATATGATTTTCATGAATGTAATGAAATAAGACAGGCAATTTTTTTATGTTTTGCTGACCGTGCTATCAGTACGTTTATCTTAGTAATTAATCAACTTGATGCACAAAGTTTTGTTTTACAGTAAGTTTATTTCATGCCTCTACATGTTTCGAGCACCATGTGCACATCATCAGTAGGTCAAAATTGTATTATACAGCAACTGGTATCATCACACCTACAGTTGTGATGATACCAGATGCTGTATAATACAATTTTGACCTACTGATGATGTGCACATGGTGCTCGAAACATGTAGAGGCATGAAATAAACTTACTGTAAAACAAAACTTTGTGCATCAAGTTGGTTAATTACTAAGATAAAACAAAAGAGGCCACGTACATATGACGTAACACTGTTGCGCGTTCGTTCAACTATTGTTGTAGTGGAAAAGTAATGTATTGCATATCTGAGTATATAAATTTAGCCTTAGATATAAAGCATGCAATGCGCATGAGCCGTGTTTGTTATCTGTGGCCTTCCTGGCTCTACAATACATTTCCACATTATCTCATAGTCGGCAAGGTTTTCTAAAACAGTTATCGAAAAATAAATGCTTGTTTTGACTTTCTCCACAACTCTTGTGAGGAAAAATTTCTCAGTCTAAGAAGAACTTAGCGAGATGCGATTAAAAATGAATATTTGTCTTCATGTCCAGTACCCGTTATTCTTGTCAGATTTTAATGAAATTTCAGTTTTATCGACAGATTTTCGAAAAAAGTTTCAAATTTAAATATCATGGAAATCCATCAACTCGAGTCGCGTTTTTCCATGTAGACGGACAGGTGGATGAACGGGCGGACGGAAAGACAGACATATATGACGAAGCCAATAGTCGCTTTTCGCAGTTCTGTGGATGCGCCTAATTACAGGGTTTCCATTACTGCCATAATTTCTGATAAAATAATCACATTAGAACTAGACATACGCTCATCTTCCACATAATCACGTGGTTCTTCAATATTGCTTGGTAAAGGGTCTGTATAAAGGATGGCCACAATGTAGCTTTCTGGAATCACATATGCGAGTCTCTTAATTTACGTTTAAAAATAAAATTCAGGTTGTTTACATGCACACAGGGCTCACCGTAAGCTGTATTTGGAACTACAGACGGGTAATGCTTGACAGTTCAGGGTTGTGTATCTTCATCCCAAAGGGACGTCCCATGTAAAAAATACATGTTAAAAGCTTCATGTTTGCACCGTGCATCAATGATAATTAAACATTTTATTATCCAACTACTGCACAATATATAATATGTAGATACAATTAAAATTATAAAACATTTAAAAGTGATCTTTTAAATATTTTATAATTTTAATTGTATCTACATATTATATATTGTGCATTAGATGGACAATAAAGTGTTTTACACGTTAAAAGATTTTATAATGAAATGAGAATCGGAACTAAACATAATATTCTATCAAAGAGGAAAAAGGTAAATCAGAAAACTTCTAAAAATGAGAAACAATTGTATTCACGTATGGTTCTTGCCTAACTTGCCTTATAAATTGCCGATCCCAGAGCGTGTGTAGCTGGCCATCTCTGATCTATATGGTGCCCGACTTCAGCATGGTACGCTTTTGGGGCTCGGCTAGTGTCAAATACAGATTCTTCAAAGTTTACTTTCGTTGCCTCGAATACGCTGACAGACCAGCCCCTTAACTTTCACATACGTTACATACGATGACAACTCAGAAAAGCCCATTGTAATTATCATCATCAACAACAAAAACAACATGCACCAACCCTCCTCACAGTCTGTGCATAACTGTGCAAAACGAAATCTGGTCCACATAATTAAACCGTAATATCATAAATTAAAATTACTACTGCACTAAAGTTTCATTCATCTGTAAACTTCACCAGTCTCAACTCTCTCACAGTACAGCAGTTAACTCCCTGTACACGTGAACATTTGATAATCGCTGAACTTGTAATAAAGTTATTTATTTTCACAGAATGAAAACCAACTAGACAGAAATGAGGAAAAGTTTAAATTTGTGTATATTAGCATATTTAAACACACACACGTACTTCCATATTCGTGGCGGAACTCATTTTTTCCTCGGTAGGATCTGCCTTTGTCTTCAGGTGAACGCTTTATAAACTAAACCAACTCCATGAAGCAGAGTTCTTCTTGAGAAGCTAACGGGTCCTCAGTTAGTCTAGAAATTCCCTGCATTTTAAGGAACCATTAGGTTCCTTACCAAATTACCAACAGACCGCAACATGTCCCTGTCCTAAGCCACAGAAGTTCACTCCATGCCTCTCCATAACACGTCTTTAAACCCACTTTTAATATTATCCTCCCATATACGCCCAGGTTTTCGAAGTGGTTGAAATCTTTATACGCATTATTTTCGTTGTTATACCGTACATGTTGTCAAGTCACTCAATTATTTTACCAACCACTGCACATATATAAAATTTACACATTAAAACATAAAAATGCTCCGACATGTTTAAAATAACTGAGTGTCTTTATACACAGATTTTCTAATCTGGGGACTAATAATCCCAAAGTTTCGACAATAATACGATCAAAACTTTTGTTAGAATCGTTTAAAGTTATCAGCATTTCTTGTAAAAATTGAACAAAACCTGCAACTGTACCATTGTCGACGTGCTGTAGAATCGGACAGAATCACTTGCTATATCTAACGACCCACCCAGTGCGTTGACAGTTGCCTCCGCAAAGGAAATTAGCAATGTAGAACAGCATATGGATTATTACGTAATCAAAGCAAGCCAGACTTACACCGATATGTTGTGTGTTTGTATGTCAAGGCCTCAGATGTATATGGCAACATTTGCACGGCAGAACTGAGCCGGGGTGAATACTGCGGTTTACGTCGGTGAAAGAGTGGAACAAGAACTGCGCCGTGCTGACCAACTGGCACGCAGACAACAGCAGTTCTTAGGGATTTTAAAACTTACTACAAGAACTTAATACTGGAAATATTTAAATCGACTTCGTACCTGCTCTCTCTTTGAGCGGTCTAGAATTCCTGAATGTATGCTGGGTGGTTCCCGATTTTTCGAACGAATATGTCCCCTTAATTCACAGTTTTCAAGGTCCATTTAAGGTAGAGATGACATGTTGTATTGAAACATTGGTAACAATGTACCTAATGACGAAGGGTCGGATCGCAGAAGAACGGAATCCTCCATTACACTTCTGTGAAAAAGTAAATACTCACTTTCTTGATTTTTTGTTAATCTGATGAACATACACACATACAAACACACACGCGCGCGCATGTGCAGTTAATACGCAACTTCTGTGTAATTTCACAACTTATTCATGCGGGACAGTACATTAAGAAAGTGAAACGAACTCACCTAGTCAAGAAACTGTCCGACTTTCGCGGAATTATAAAGTTCATTAACGCGTCCACAGCAACGCTGTTTACGATTCGCGATTAAGCATGAATACGGTCTTCTAATCTATCCGATCCCAGGCGTGCTACATGTCCATTCTTCCCCCATCTCGTTTTTTTTTTCATGGCTCAACAGCCCCTAGTAGGCAAGCGTATCCTCATTATCGAAGCGTCACGATCACACTCAGACACAACACACTCGGTAGAACCTCGGACGGGCGACCAGCACGACGCACAGATTTCTACCTGACAACACACAAAACTCACAAGAGACAGACATCCATATATTCTAGGAAATGCGAACCCTCGATCGCAACAAGCGTGTGGCTGCAGACCTACGCCTGAGATCGCGCTGTCACTTGGATCGGCTCCCCAAATTCGTATATTGTGATTTTATTGTGGGATAAGTTTGAGATATCCCTGAGTATATCAGAGCGTCAAAATATCTTTTTTTTTGTATTACCAGACACAAGAGTACATCCTTTTAAAGCGTAGTATTTTGTCAGAAATTTACAATAAAACCTTCCCCAAAACTAATCCCAAAACTTTTCATAGACTATGGCATTCAGTCAAGACACTGGAAATACAGTGAAGTTTCTTCGATTCCACGTCTTTTGCTCTCTTATAAAATTCCTGCTGCAGTGAGCAGAAAATGTGTTTTGGGGAGAGGGAAAGAATTACAGTTGCGACGACTTTGCACTCCATTCCTTTGCTGGGTCAATAAGACGAAATCCGAAATGTTCATCACCCCTGCAGGGAGAAGAAGGTAACTACTCTCTGGCGTTCTCTTGACACTACGTTCATTTCATCGGCATCGTTAATGTGTGACGCGCATACTTCACGAACATGGGCTAATCCTTTACACACAGAAATCCTGATACAGCCCTCAATAAACATGGTGATAAATGTTCAGATTACGGTCAACTTAAAAGCGATGTGTGTCTTGCAGATTACATGTAGTAGGTAGGTACCAACTTGGCTGTTCTATCCTTAAAACTAAAGCAGCATATCTCTTCGAGGCATTGTTACAAAAACTGATGTGTCCCTTCCAATTTTAACTCTTTAAAGGCCGAGTTAAATCCCATCTGCCATTTGCTGGCATTATTAGAAGCTCACCATATTCTCCACGTTAGCAATATAAGGGTTAATGTAGTATGAAGACAAGAAATTGACTGAGCAATATTTGCCATACATTCAGTAGCCTTTCCTAAAACATTTCACGAATGTGTTAACTGCGTTCACTGACAGAATAAAACGGGGAAGATTTCAGAATAAGATAATTTATCTTATTTTTCCACTCCCTCGTAATACAGATCAGAATACTTACGAGGTACTTACACCATGGAGCAGGGTCCTTCTTCAGAATCTAACCTGTTCTCAGCTGGTGAAGAAATTCCCCGCATTTTAGGGAACACGAAAGTTCATTACCGCATGTTCAAGTACCGGTCATCTATACCTATCTTAAGCCAGATCGATCTAGTCTATGCAACCTCACCTCACTTCCCGAAGATCTATCTCAATATTATCCTCCCATCTACGCGTGGGCCTTCCAAGTGGTCTCTTTCTCTCAGGTTTCCCCACCAAAACCCTGTACACACCTTTCCTCTCCCCATTCGTGCTACATGCCCCGTCGATCTTATTCCTCTCGATTTGACCATCCGAACAATATTTGGTGAGGAGCGTAAACACTTAGCTATGTAGATCAGAATATTACGCTCTAATTAAATATGTACTTATATATATAAATATGTTACGGCCTGCAGACAATATACGTATAAACGCAATACTGAGGCGCGTTAGAGTAACCATTTTTGCCGTGGAATACCAGTAAGTATTACATATTCCCAGTCTGTGTTTGTAACCTTAGTTATCCAGCTTGAAATGTGCAAGCGCCGTATTATTGCGCCGTCTCTGGCCTGTCTGTCCCTACCATATTTTTCCACATTATCTCACAAACGGCACCTTTTGAGAAACATTTGATTTGAATACAAAAGTCGTGTTTTCATTTTCTGTACGAGTTTTATTTGAAATATTTTTCATTCTAAGAAGAATTCAGCCAGATATTATAACAAACCTACATGGGTCCTCGTGTAAAGTATCCGTTATTTGTGTCAGAGTTTAATCAAACTTGAACTTTCTCGACAGATTTTCTAAAAAACCCAAATTTCATGAAAGTCTGTACAATGGGAAACCGCCGAGTTCCTCCACGCGGACCGGCTGACAGACGGACAGACATGACATAGCTAATAGTCGGTATTCGTAATTTTGTTAATGTGCCTAATATTGGTCCCATTGACATAAGTTCAAAGTCGAAATTTCTTGGCGTCTGTTGTCAGAGGTTTGCTTAATGCTGCTTCCATTGACCACACACAATGTCAACTTCGCTCTGCCTGGTTTAGACAGCTGAAGTAAACATGCATGTATGTAACCTGTAATATTACTCTGCTTTGCAGGCAACACACTCTGCTCTGAATATCATCATCAGCATCTCTGTGTTGCCCAGTCATTAGCGAGTAATTCTCTCTCATCAAAACACCGGCGGTTTCAGATTTCATCCGCTGAGAATGCTGTAGCAAATGAAGCGCCTGTAGAGAGGGCAGGCTGTGTAAGCTACGGTTGTAAAGCGTTAGTTCGGAGGTACTAGTCGTCGTTCTTCCCATGAAGTGTATAAAATAGACGCTTGATATGGAGTTCGCCCCTGCCTCCAAGCACCGTATGTATTCTTGTACATTAATCATTCGATTGAAATAACAGGTTATACTGGAGACCAGTAATAACACTTTGTGATCGAGTTTAATTTGTTTCGTGTTGATAAAATTCAAATTTAAATTAGAAGAAACTAAATTCACAATTCATTTATTTTTTCAAAAACGGATCACTTCATTCAGCGCGTGAAGAGTGCTTAGTCTAGAAATATCAGAGCTAAAATTTTCATTAAAACGCTTATATGTATATTGACGATGTAACAAAATCTATGTAATAATACATATTTTAAGTTCAATATAATATGGATATAAATGGCTGCAATATTAACAGATTAATTCTGCCGAAAATCGAGCGATTTGTTGACAACACTGCTTCTCATTAAGGATGTCCTAAATTCATATCTTGGTCTGGAGATAGGTTACGCTCTATTCATTTTTAGCTGCTTTAGCAAAATTTCACAAAGAGACTATTATCTTCGTCATATCTGTCTGTCTGTCTGTCTGTCCGCCCGTCCGTCTGGTTGTGTGTCTGTCCGTCCGCATGAAACAACTCGGCTCCCACCTGACGAATTTTAATTAAATTTGATATTGGAGAATTTTTCGAAAAATCTGTCGAGAAAGTTCGATTTTCATTAACATCTGACAGGAACATCGGGCACTTCAGATGACGAACACCACACATTTTGTTATCCTATCTCGCTCAGTTCATGTTTGAATGAGAATTTCTTCATACAAAATTTGTAGAGAAAATCAAAACACACATTTTATGATCAATATTTTTTTTTTCCAAAATCGTACCTCTTATGAGATAATTTTGACAACTATAATACAGCCAGACAGGCCGCATGTGACAAAAAGAGATGGAACTTTGCATGTTGCGTGACTAGGGCTACAGGCACACTCCTAAGTGCTAATCATTATTGTTTCTGTACTGCAACAATTGTTACGCGAAGGCGCCTCAATGTTAATTTACACGTACGGTGCCTGTCATGTTGTACATTTCTCTGTTTAGGCCAATTCTAAAAAAATGTCTCAGACTAGGCCATTGCCAATTCCTTGCCCATATTTTGCAATTAATTCTTCACTGAGTGTATAATTCAGCTACTGACCACAATTAAAAAAACAGTTCCACAAATTAAGTCCTTCTTGAGAAAAGTACAATTGTTTGTCTACACAGCACTTTCCCTCCTCCTGAAAAACCGAAAGGTTCATAAGAATCAAACCACTCGGCTCTTTCCGCAGCTATAAAAAATTTCTTTGTATTCCTTCAAAATCAACTTTAATACTGCACTCTTTTCTACATACAGAGCAGCAAAGCGATCTCTTTCTTCAAGTTTGTATGCTAATATATATATATATATATATCGTCCTTCCACTTCATGCTGCATGCTAATAAATATCAAGAAAATTTAGGCAAAATTCTATTACAGATTAAATTTTACGCGATGTGAAATAAGCAGTAAATCTTGTGATGGCACTTATTCCGATTAGTGAAGCAAGAAATGCCTGTAACTTCGAGTTCTTGCATTTAAAATTTACCACTAACAAAGACGGTAGCTAGAAAGAGGGAAATATAAGATTTAATGTTAGCACAACTCCAGTACCCTTCATTTCGGACAAATACAATGAAGACACCCCTTCGGCGAAATGCAATGTAATAAATAACACAGTAAGGATCTTGGAATACACTGAGTTTAAACATCAATGGAACATCAGAGCAGCTAGAGGCTATAACTGAAAATTCAAGGTTCGCGTGTGACAGAACACAGAATGTTCAATACTATGCTCATAGGTTCGCGCTGCTGGATAGAGATGTCTGTATAGCAACACTGACCGCACCCTTCGACAGGCAGTCGGTCACAAGAACAGGGAGGACACGAGTGACACTCTACAGCCCTCACCACTGTGCGGTAATTACCAGGAAACGAAGCACTAACTGCCGTTTCTTAATACCATATATACCGTGCATCGTGTTCTGCAGCACCATTTATTAATCAACTTCTGAGCAATACATTGTGTAAACCATATCACATTCTAATGGTTTCCACAAACGTACACAAGGTGATATTAACACATATTCCATAGCAACCACATTTCCACATGTGCCTGTTATTCAACATCAGTGATGTTAAGTGATTTTGTGTGTTCAAATCTATAATTCTTTATCCTTTAATCAGACATACTTACGACTGGAAGCTAAAATGTTGTTTAAAGATGAGCTTCTGTCATTTTAAATTACGATCTTATAACGAGAGTCGAGAAAGTGCTTATAGTCACTTCGTGTCGCTTATGAAATCACTTTTTAGATCCCTGAAGATGGCATCAGCAGATGCCGAAACGTGGCAGAGTGGAAATTAGAATGTGATTTATTATACACAATAGAGAGCACAAAAGTTGATTAATAAATTGTGCTACATTAACATAGTTCAAACTGACAATGAATATTTGTTCTCTTGCCGAAAATTTGAATGTAACTTGCATTATCTTAAAGACAAGGCTACCCGTGCACTGAACTGCCTCTCATCATAGTATAAAGGCAAGTGATGAATTGTTCTTAACACAGTTAATAACTTTACGGTACACAAAGAACAATAGACCGGCTGGGTATTAGAGTCCGGGCGTGTGTCCCGCTCTACTGTTTGACTTTAGCCACTCCGCTCTCTAATTTGCATGTTCTAAGCTCCGTGCCTCTTCACGGCCGGTAGAAGAAGGGTCTGTGTCGCTCTACATTCGTGTCTCATTGGTTTATTAGAAGACTGCTTCCCCGTCGCCAAGTCCGGATCTTAAACTGACAGTGTACCTTCACAGTTTGTGTTATGGTCGTACAGAATTTCTGTCTTTGAAGTTTGAAGCTTGTGAATGTTCAAGTCGGGACATCTTTGCAGGAAATGTGCCTCAAGCCCGTAACGTCGCCTACGGCTCGCAGAACGTCATAGAGCCGTTCTGGTGTTTACCTTCGTAAATCAAGTATAACACTATATGAGGCCTTCGCTCTTCTACGTAAGTAACCAGCTACAAACCTACGCCGCATAACAACCTAGAAGAGCGAATTACTAAACTAGACCACGGCGGAAGTATAAAATCTCGCACAATAAAATACATATTTCAAACCAAAACTAGTATAAAGTAATGAGTGATGAATAAGGAATGGCAGAGACGTTATTAGGAAATAAACATCAGAAATGGTACAAGTAAGTGTAGTTTATATTAATAATTAGCCAAAAACTTGATGCACAAAATTTTGTTTTACAATAAGTTTTATTTCATGCCTCTACATGTTTCGAGCACCATGTGCACATCATCAGGAGGTCAAAATTGTATTATACAGCATCTGGTATCGTCACACCTATAGGTGTGATGATGCTCGAAACATGTAGAGGCATGAAATAAAACTTATTGTAAAACAAAATTTTGTGCATCAAGTTGGTTAATTACTAAGATAAATATACTGAGATGCACGGTCAGAAAAACGTCCAAAAA
>Ga0123352_10017283_pt1 | contig 11502 bp, 6 predicted proteins | sample TergutLab28metaG_FD_89700 | JGI IMG/M metagenome (GOLD analysis project Ga0123352, IMG submission 89700) | Labiotermes labralis P1 segment gut microbial communities from Petit-Saut dam, French Guiana - Lab288 P1 | ecosystem: Host-associated > Arthropoda: Insects > Digestive system > Gut ...
ACCTGTCTCTATCCTGGGCAAGCCCAATCCAGTCCATATACCCATATCCCACCTCCTGGAGATCCAACCTAATATTATCCACCCATCTACGCCTAGGTTTCCCCAGTGGTCTCTTTCCTTCCGGTTTCCCCACCAAGACCCTATACACCCCCCTCTCCTCACCCATACGCGCCACATGCCCAGTCCATCTCATTCTTCTCGATTTTATCATCCGCACAATACTGGGTGAGGAGTACAAGTTCCCTTAAATTCTGACACCGGTGTAGCTCAGTCAAAACAACGGCTAGGCTACGAATTAGATGGGTCTCGACTACGGGCAAAAGAAAGGAAAGTTTTTTTCTTTCCCAGAGCGTCTAGACAAGCCGTTTACGGAATGGTGGCAATTCCCTCGCCGGTAGAGAGACTCGGATCTACCAAGTGCATAAGCTAAGAATGCGTGGAGCTGTACCGCCACTCTCCCATATTAGCCACCTTGAACTCGCCTCCTGGAATTCTGCAGCTTAGCCTAAACTTTCTTGTTCGGTCACCGGAATGTCAAAAACAAGCAGTGGTGGACAGCTCCTGTTGTGCTAAGGCCGTGCCAACAATAACTGCAGCATGCACATGAACAATAATGCCCTTTTACGTAGGCTATAGCCTACTTACTTTATTCGATACAAAACTACCGACTGTCCGAAAAAAAAATAACATGATTAAAACTAAAATTGTGTCTTATATAAAATATATCCTTGAAACGGATGCTTCATATACTGTTTATAACTAAACGTATAGGGGCTTTAGTGTTTTTTTATAGAAACAATTGAAGTTTATAACAAACGAAAACATTCTAAGTCGGGTGTTTTCCATCCCGTTGTGCTACCGTATTATTAGTTTGTAAATTTTTTTATTATACCATCGTTACACAACAACGTGGTGTAGTTGTCTGTATTATTGCACATGTAGCTTAGTAGACTGTGCAATAATACAGAGAACTGCACCGCATTGTTGTGTAACGAAGGTATAATAAAAGGTTTTACAAACTAAAAAAACGAAAACATGATCGTCTGTGTCATGGCACAGCAAATGTTTGCATTTACTGTGTCTTCCAATGCTGCACATGGGTGGCGTTGGAAGACCAGTTACATTGTGTTGTTGTACTTGTGTTTCAACTGACTGCGATTTGTATAAACGCAAGTGCTTGATATTCGGTATTCGTACGCCACAATAATTATAACTTTACAGTGAAAACACTAATCTAATTCACGTTGCAAGGGCCTACCACATAATCAGTAATTAGCTGCTTTTCACGTCTGCGGTTGTGTACGGTACAGGTCTGTGTAAAGGCTGACACTATCACCCATTAATTAATTAATTTACGTAATTCTATCAAAACATGACATGGATAAAGGAGTTCACTGGGTACTGTTACACTAACATGGTTATCTTCTGTATGGTTCACAGACCTTCCTAGACTACTCATAAGACAGACGAGCCGTTAGCAGTAAGAACAGTGCCTGTCTCATACCAAAAACGTACACGGTTTGGAAAAACTTTCATTATTCAAAAGAACGACAGAAATATTCATAATGTATAGAAACAAAAAGACTCTTGAATATGTAGGTAGGAAAAGGTACTTGCGCTCGCTGTAGAGTCCTACTGAAATGTGATGGCACACGGTGACGTACGGGAGGGGAAGTGAAGGGGAAACTGGCGAATGCAGTGGGTAGCCAGTACTCTTCACACTACCTCGGAACATGGTGTAACCAGCATTACTACAGATGATGCGCACACTTCGGCTGCCAGTAGTCGACTGAACTGACACCCCCGCCGATTTGAATGGACTCGTCCGTTTCGCTGAAAGACGAAATCTGCTTTCTGTGCGTGTGCCATCACATTTCAAAAGCAGTCTACAACAGGGAAAGAACTCCTGGGTGCCCAATCGAGAGAAGGCAGTGTGGGGCTTAGAACGGATCTGAACAAGCAAGCGACGCCTTTGCAAGTAATCCAAACCAGGTCGTTTGGCCAGTATCCGGGTCTCTGTGTCTGACTGGGCTACGTTGCCTTTTATTCAAGTATTTGGGCCGGAAATTCACAAGCACGATTCTGAAGAGACATAATTCTACGGACATTATAGTTACAAATTAGGGCAATAATAACACAATTTAGTATACTCTTCACGTTGCATAATATACAGAGTGTCCCTTTTATTCTGCTCCTGAGCACGGTAGCTTATCGTATAGAAAGCCTGCATCTGCCGGGATACGGCTTGACAAGTGCTGTGTTCAGGGACACGATAAAAGGGACACATTGTAAAATACGGCTAAAGTTATAATTTGTATATTTATGACACCGTTGAGTTGATCGCAATAGTGCAGGAAACAAACACAAACAGTATATATTATATACCAAGTTATGACAACATGTTGCGACCTAATGTGGTCATTTTCAGGCCTTCTTGTGACAAAAACCATGTTGCTGATTACAGAATTACCTCACAAATGTTAGCCAACAGCACTGAAACCAGGCAGAGAACTTGTGCTGAATAACCCAGCAAATGCTGGAAGTGTCTACTGCAAAAGGGGGACAGTCTCTTATATGCTTGTTTCAGTATTTATACACATCTGATCTTTGGGGTGCCTCATACGGTACACCTGTACAAAGAAGGGCATATCTTTATGCTCCCTAACAAGTTGAGAAAACAAGTACACATAAGAGAACAGCGTTATTTTGGGTTATTACGCAGAGAGTATTGGTACTTTCTTACTGACGTTTCGGGAACACCTATAAGTCCCGCCATAGGTTGCCCCGAAACGTCGGTACGAAATTACTACTACTCGCTTCGTAATAATCCACAAGAGCGCAGTTTTCATCAACTTCACGCCTGAAGCCTGCAATCACGCAAAGTACATACAATTCCAAAAAAAAGTAACGGGTTCGGGCCCAACTACATTTTTGTATAAAGGTGTCAGAATCAAGCAATGCGCATTAGTGCTTTAGACCGTAATTACACGCATACTCCTAGAACAGCAGAACACTCTTGTTTGTTACACATACAAAAAAGTTTTGTATTTTGAAACATCTTACCCGAAATTCATGCAGCTCCTTTGAAAATCTCCTTTGAAAATCTTTTAAACTGCGTAAAATTTCCACCCGAACAACAGCATCCAGAGATAAGCATGGCATAACTTATAGGAGGAGTACGAACACACAAATAGGCGTTTCTGTGGCGCAAGCCACGTTTATCACAGGGAGGGATGCATGCCTCATCCAGCTACAAGTTCACCACCCCTGATTTAAATAGAGGTATGGACTAATATATTAATATTTATGCAGAATGACAAACAGTCATAAACAAAAATCAATAAAATTAAAAGTGTTGTCGTTTTTTAAGTCATTTGTATATTTTACGCCGTTGTGTACCGCACAAAGCAGTTAATACAGGACGGTAGATAAAGTACAATCTGCATGTACCTTTCAAACTTCAATTCTATTTGCAATCTACATGCTTTGTCTGTATTAACTCGGTCACCAGGGAGAAAAAAATGAGATTGTCGACATAATTAGCGTAATGAATCCTGTGGTGCTGCTCTGGCAGCCATCAAGAGAATTGACAAATGACGGTCTGTCTAGGAACACCTGCCCCCCCCCAACTCCCCTCCATTGTTGCACTATTTTATCGTGGTTGACTGCCTATCACTGACTCAGTGAGTAATCGTTCTTCAGCAGCACATGAGTGATTCCCATACCCCACCGTACCCTCGCATTATCCCTTCCCTCAAGGCACATGAGGGCATGTTCTGACGTAGGAGTACAAATTTGCTAACTTCCTTTGATGTAAACAGTGCGTTCACATCATCCCACTGTCTAAAACACGTATGTTTTGAAAAATATCCAATACTTTGGAGTCACGCAACAGCGGTCTGACATACCTTTACATAAATTTCATTTGTGTATAGGATTACGTTAATTATGCAATTCGAACATACAAACAATATATAGCATCGTAAAGGAAATATCACGCAGATTTGTAAAAAAAAAATTATGAAGAACGGAGAGAATGCCAGGTAGTTTCGAAATTATAGTCTTACTGAGTAGACCTTGATTTTTTAAATTATGTTACCGGCATTTTTTCAGCAGCATAAAGCATAACAATTTGCCTCAGTCGGCGGGCCGCTACACTGACATAACGCAGATGCACTTCTACAAACTTAGCGACATTTCGCAATGACTGGTAACCTGGTAGTGATACATTATTCAACTCTGTTTTCATATCTCATTAGCTTGTTCTAGGCCTTCGTAGTTAAGACAGCCCTAATTATTTCGGAGGACGAAAATATAAAGTTGACCCTATGACCTGCTTGTGCAGGCACAGAAGGGAGGCAGAGATACAGCTCCAGCACATCAGCAACCTTGGGACAATAAACGGGGTGGGTGGTCAGCACCAGGCCCCGGCCGGTTAACCCCCCCCCGGAAAGACCCCATACCCAATGCACAGCAGGCCCGGTCTGGGTGGGCACAGAAAATCTCGCACTCCTGGGATTCGATCCCTAGACCGTCCAGCCCGTTGCGACTAACTATACCGACTACGATATCCCGTCCGTAGAGGTCGATATGTCGGATGAAATTACTGAATTTCTGCCAAATATTTTTTGTCCTTGTTCGTGTCTGTGTATACATATGGGGAATAAGCGGTGGTTTTCTGTCTTTGGTTCTATCCGACATTTCCTGTGATGACTGAGGAAAATTGCGAAGTACCGCAGTCAGTCACTGTAACTGGCTTCCTTGCAGGTGTGAGTTCCTAAACTTCACAAACATGACGAAGGGTGTTACCCACTCAACCGACAATTCAATACTTCTGTGATGCCTTACAATTCTATTATGAACGTGAAACATTAAGGCATAGAGGCGTGAAGATTGTTCGACACAAATGTGCCATATTTATGCACACTTCGGCATGTAATAATGTAAACCGCAACAATACCGTGAGGAAGGAAACTGAAAGTCTGCAAGGACGGCTATCGCCGTTAGGGATATGTCAACCAGAAAGGAAGGGAAGGTTCCGACTCGTGAGTCACCGTCCCCAGGATATCGCTAGTCAGAAACAAAAACATCATCGCCTAATGGAATCCAGCACATTAATCACAAGAGAGCACTGCGACCAGCAACTGTGCAGGGTTATAAAACGGAAATTATGTGGCCCACGGGGACAAGACAATGAGGACGAAAAAAGGACCTCTGCATGGACAGGAAACGCCCCTGTGTTCATTAAGCCCTTCTCCCAGAGGACATATGAATAAACTCAATCGGGACAAACGCGCTTGTAAAAAGAGGAAACTGGAATCGCATTTCGACCATTCTTCTCTCTCTCTCTCCCTCTCTCTGTCTTTCACTTGCTTTTACTCTATACCCCTTTTTTTTGTGTCGTCAGAGTAAATCGTTCGGAATGGGAGTTTCTGTACACACAAGAACATTTCGTACTTACGGTGAATGTCCGGTTTGTACACGTCGTGCTTCCATGTTGTAAAATGGCTACGACCCACTTTCCGTTCAACACACAACAGAAATACAGATGTAATTTAATTTTATTTTCTTTCGTTCCAGACACTTAATATCGCCATAAAATCCGAACACACTCTGGCTTCAAAATACGCGTCTTTGGCACGTCACGAATCAAAGTTTTATTTTTCTCCAGCCCTCAGGAAGAAACAAAGGCTGAATGTTGAACCAAACGAGCGAACTGACCTAATTGGGTACATAAAAATTCACGTCTCAATTTTTTCCATATTGTTCGTCTACTATTAGATTTTGTCCACGACGCCTGTAGAGTGCATACAAACACGTCCAGCAGCTAGCCTCCTACTGGCCTTAGGTAGGGAATTTTCCTTCAAGAAGGCTTCACTCCACAAAGCGGGCTTAAATTATGAGTTACGGACATTAGCCATCGCCCAGGCAAAGATGGAAGCAACCCATCTACAGCCAGAATCAACGTGGCGCTCGCTTCCATCACAAACAGCATCAACACCATAGTGACAGAGCCTCCAAACCCACCACCAACATTTCAGCGCAGACAAATCACTGGGATGCCTCATTGTGCCAACTAACGTCGCAAAGTATGTCCCCTTGGCTGCTTCAAAGTCAGCCAAAGGTGATGATCACCTCCTTACACACCTTCACAAGAATGGTGCCGACAAATATCAATGGACTTTGTGCAATAACAGGATGGGAACTTGAATGCAGCCCTTAAGCACGACAGTGTTCAAAACCTAGAAATGCATCAGCAAGAAGCATCCTTACATCGGGAAGCAAGGCTTTTGATGGCAGAACTGACGACAGCGGATGCTGGATGAAGAAGCCATTTGCCGTTTGGCTCTATTAAAGTCGTAGTAGCACAGCCGCAAATGAATACGCATGTAGGGTAATAACCCTTTCATCGTTTTGGAATTTTTCTACACCATCGCTCCCAGAATATCTTTGAATCCCAACCAACCTCTTAGAGTTGGGTACCGAAGAATCCTTCACTGAGGTTAAAGGAGATTAAGGGTGAAGCTGACCAATTACGTGAAATTACAATGAGTGGGGAATTTCTACGTAATGCCATTTTCTCTCATTTTATCTCATCTTACTTGTAGCTGACTGTACTTCTATTGTGAAGAACATAGCAAATATGTCGATACATAAGTTCTGTAAGCATTACAATTTTCTATTAAATTTAAACTTCAGATTGCAAACAGTAATTACCGTTCGTGGCCACAGTGCAGTCACAATACTATACATCATTTTACAGTGAACTATTCTGTTTAAATTCCAAATGAAAATTCATATACCAAAACATGTTACTCCTTTCAAAAGAAGTTACTGAAAAATATGCGAAAAGCATATACATGTTACGAACGATGCATCACATTTACTGCTTTACGAATTTATAAAAGCCAACATGCTCTTTTCCAGTTTGAACATTGCTTTCGACTTTTCGACGCTTGTTACTGTAGTGTCAACACGTTTTTCTGTCGCATTTTTGACAAATCATATTTTGTGCAAAGGAAATTCCATGTAAGATTTTCTTTACCCTAACTAAAACTAGTGTTCGCTCTGTGACTATATGGTTTAATTATTTTCGACGTTGCTTTGTTTCCCACTGCCTGACTGTTGGATGCCAGTTATGTCAGATTAATAAATTGTTCACTGGTTTAACCATTACACATGAGGACAAAGCGCAATGCACTCGGCATCCTATTAAATCAGTTATCAGCAGGGCCTAATCAGAAACACATCATGTATTATACGGAATTAGTGTCCCCAGCAATTTGCCAAACTGTCAGCTAAACAGAACGAAGCCATCTGCATCAGGTCTGAAGTGTACAATAAGCTTACTGCAGAAATATATAGTGCAGCATAACAAGTCTGACCCATAAAATATAATACCCTTACATATTTTTGTGTTCGCAACTGTCACCAGTTCATCCAACGTTCCGTCCTGATCCTACTCGCAAGCTGTCAACAAATCTCTATAACATATACCATTGCTGTGTGTACAGTGAAAAACTCCTGATGATGGACAGAGGAACTGACCGAAACGTGTAGAGTTTTATTCCAAAAATAAATTTGAGAAGTTAGTGCACCTAGTTGGTTTTATTATAAGAATACATATTTATATTTCAAGATCTGCACGTGCAGTTTGCACGGCTATAAAGAAAAACAATTGACTATTTTTTTCCTGACTCTACCCACCTTATCAGATTACAACGTGGGCACCACTGGTGGCACGACATATATCAAGAAGATAACGGACGTCTGTCCGCGTTTTGAAGCACATAATGGGTTACCGTAGCCACTGCTTCCCTAGTGTGGTCTTTCAACAGTTGATGATCATCGTTTTTGACCTGCCAGACTGGGTTATTCACATATCCCCACAGGTATAAATCCAGTGGGGTTAAGTCTCTTGACCTAGAGGGCCAGGCAACTGGCACTCCTCTCCCGATCCATCAGCCAGGCGTGTGTGATTGGGGTGAATCATCACCTCGCACTTTACTTTCTTCTTTCCTCATTATTGTTAAGGCATTAAGTGAACCGAGATTACGGTGATCCTAAGAGCTTTATCGATGTAGAAAAGGCAGGAAGACCGCAAAAAATGGTGAGCAACTTGAGGCCGCCTGAGTGAATCATGTGGCAGTAAGAGCGCCTTTTTGAATATGTGGTATGGAACATGGTTGAGCTGCGTATGTAAGAATTTAGAACGAAATAATCGTGACCTGTTTGCAAGTGCTATACCTTTACTTACTAAAGAATATTACAATTACCTCAGTCACGACAGGCGGTAATCTTGACGAGTTTTGAACAGCCTTCCACCCGAATATACGGGCCCACAGGCCAGCACATGTGCATTTATCTGGTCCACGAAACAGAGTTGAATTAGAGGAAAATAATGCAACAATTAATCCTATTAGGAAACGAACGCAAAGGTACAAGGTTTGACGGTAAATATTCAGCACCTTTGGGACTATGGAGATAATCCAGGAACATTCTGGAAGACAACTCAACACAGCACAGGCCACGAGAAGCACACGACTTGTCTGGAAACGCGTCCGGGATCAGTCAGCTTCATAAACGGGACAGAAGACTTTTCCGGAAAGTACGAACTGCAAAACAAACATGGCGTCACCAGCAAAGAGACTGTATTGGTCAGATGGTAGAGGGACTTCCGTGAACTTTATTTATAAGAAGCCCCCCTTTGCAAGCTCCATGCGTTGGGATTAAAGCACGCCGGGTCACTAGACAAGAGAACACTTCCAGATGAGCCGTGTAAGCAGCGAAAACTGGCGTTTGTAACTTCGTCATTTCCATATTGTATCACTCCTGGCAAAAAGAAGTGAAACATGTAAGGGAAAATGAGTTACAGCTTTAGGTTAATTGTACGTTCCGAATAACAAAACCTCAATAAATAGCTTTTACTCTATTTTATTCACTACGACATGTTTCCGCCTATCTTCTGGCCATCATCAGATAGTTGCTATTACAACTGCATAAAACACACTACCTGATGATGGCCAAAAGATAGATCCAAACATGCCATAGTCAATAAAATACAAGACAAGGTGTTTCTTGAAGTTGTTATTCGCAACAGATGGGAGAAAACCCGCTTGTAACTTCCAGGTTTCGAACCCCGGTTAGTCCATCCCGTAGTCTAGTTACTATACCGACTACATATTAGTCGTCAGCATAAGAGTAAACATTAACTTTTAATGGGAATAATTAATAATAACTTATTTTTGAAGTCCATGTTTCAGGGCCACGGTTCTTGCAGACCCAACTGTAAAAGACTGTGTAACAGGGGATATTACTGGACATATGGATAGACTGACGAGCCTAGAAGCCATTTTGGAATTACTGGTGAAAACATAAGATTGACTTCGGAAGTAAGGACTAATTCATAGTAATGTGACCAGTCCACTCGAACTTATACCAACTAAGTTGATATTTAGTGTTGTGCTTAGGCATAAGGGTCGTTTTACTTTCAGTTGATTTCCCACGATCTTCATATGTAGGTTCAATCTATTTTAATTCGTGACAGATAAATCTTATTTCTTGATATTAGGCTATTAATTCTCCAAGAAATCACGTATGCGTTCCACAGCTAGTTTTAATAGTTATCAGCAGATAAACACCAACACACATACTTGATTCCGTGGCAATAAACAAGAAATATTTTAAAAAATTAGGTTAACCTGACCACCCAAATTACGAACTCCATACAGACTGTTAGTAGTAATTTACAGTCAGAAACACAGAGCATATGCTGTTTGTTACCCAACACCAATAACATTATCATTAACTGCTGTCTGATAATCGTAATTTGGATCAGTCCACATCAGTACACTGCTACATGTTCTGCATCAGTATTTTCATTATTACAAATAGACAAAGCGATCTGACCGTAATAATCCAGATGGCTTGTCGGCAAGACTGTCCATTGTTGGAGCCAGTGAAGTGAGGTTGATCTACACAGAGACAAGTTAGAAGTCTGAATACAAGAAAAAGGGGTTATCGTGGCGGATCATCATTTTCAACTCTGCCCAGAACTTCAACCAGTAATGCAGGCAGAGCAAGAATAATGACGAAGAGAGGGGAGGGGAGGGGAGGGGGATATTTCCTGGCGGTATTCAGGTGTCAAGGTGATAAACAATGTGAGATGGATAGCTAGATAGGTCATGAATACAGGGTTTCACAGGAAATGCTGCTTCCTCTTTCACCCCTCTGGCAGTTTATCTTGCACTCCCTTTGTCCCATTTCTCTGTGTTTGCGGAATAATTCGCATTAATCATCAGTTCTATTTGAATTAGTGACTGTGTGTGTGTTAGTACACCTACTGCTGACACGTTGGGATACTAAGAAAAACGAATCCTTAACGACATGAATCAAAACCTTAATGTTGACAGATGGATGTGAAACAGAGTCAAGGCGTGCAGGGATACCGAATGACGGCGTGTTCGAATCCAGAAACGTTTTTATGAGTCTGTGGCAGCATGTAATTTGTGACTACACTTTCAATTTATCTAGACAATTCGGCACGTACAATGAGCCTATTTTAGTGAACACTAACCAGGGACCCTGAAGGCTAAAACTGATAACTACGGGTAAGATTGAAACAGACCGAGTCGAAAGCAGGAAAACTGAACTTTCCACCATTCGTAGGGTCTGAGCACAGATCAACCGTCGCAAGTGCACGCCCTCTATAGCATCGTAGGAGAATTTATTTGTCATGATGGGCTAACGTCGCCATTTTCTCTCACTCTTTTCAACTAGTAGACGGAAAACTTTCTTCCAACAAAAACGTTGGGATGTTGCATACTTCTTTAACCACTCAGTACAGGACATTCATCCAGTCGCGAGCTCTGGGTGTGCGTGGCTAACAGTGCGCCTCCCTCATCCATCAGTACACAACGTACAGTAGGTTGCTGACTGGTGGATGAGGGGGCTACGTACAATGTGAACTGCAGGGCGTAGGAGGGCGGAGGTGTACTGTTCGGCCTCCCAGAGCCCTCGAGTCGAATGACGACCTCTACCACCTAGTCTCGTGTCTGATTAAACCACGGTACTTTGCACGGAGTAAAGGTACATTCCTTCCTGTATGGTGCTACGCGGCACAGAACAAGAGTACAGTCCCAACCTCGGCGCTTGATGATAGTGGGTGGTCAACAAACGCCACACTCCGGTCGCTGGGGGCGCAGTACCTGGACATGTAAATAGTCACTGATGTAAGCATCTGGCTGGCAAACAAGCCAGCCGACTAATGCGACAAGTTCCCGATAAAAGAACCTTCTCCCGTCGCTGTTCTCTGAACGTTACAGTTATTCACTTACTTACTTACTCCATGGTGCAGAGTCCTTCTTGAGAAGCTAACAAGTTTGCAGCTAGTCAAGAAATTCCCCGTATTTCACGGAACCCGAAGGTTCATTACCGCACTCACAAGCGTCCGCCACCTGTCCCTATCCTGGGCCAACCCAATCCAGTCCACATACCCACATC